>JAEEGL016458086.1_pt1 | contig 29072 bp, 31 predicted proteins | sample 9134231 | NCBI WGS metagenome assembly JAEEGL01 (sample SAMN16246548, study PRJNA631951) | gut metagenome | biome: gut microbiome; feature: rumen; material: fiber-attached | host: Bos | place: Iran: Karaj | collected 2018-10 | reverse complement strand
ATACCCAGATAAAGAGTTAGTAGCAGTCTTAAAAATACATACTTTATCTCGTGCTAAAGAGATGAAAGATGGTTTTGTTGAAGCATTAAATATTGCTGATAAAGCTTATGTTATGGATATTTATAATGATCGTGAGAAAAAAGAAGATTATCCTGGAGTTGATCCATACTTAATTATTAATGAGTTAAGAAATGGTGAATATATTGGGGATGATGAAGAAACTAAACTTTTAGTACATAAAAATGCTGTTATATGCTTCTTAAGCAGTAAGGATATTTATTTCTTAATGGATAAATATAAAAAATTATTGGAGGGGTAATATGGAAATAGAAATATTAAAAGTTGGAGAATTAGAAACTAACTGCTATCTTGTAATTAAAGAAGGTAAATGCTTAATAATAGATCCAGGAGCTGATGAAAATTACATTATTGAAAGAATAAAAACTTTAAATGTAGAACCAATTGCTATTTTAATTACCCATTATCATCCTGATCATATAGGAGCAAAAGATAGACTTAAAGAAATTTATAGTATTGAAGAATATGGATACGAAAACTTATTTGAAGAAAGAGTAACTCTATTTCCTTTTACTTTTAATGTTATTTATACACCAGGTCATACTAAAGACTCAATTTGCTTTTATTTTGAAAGTTATGATGTTATGTTTACAGGAGATTTTTTGTTTAAAGAAAGTATTGGAAGAACTGACTTTGATACATCATCATACAACGATATGCTAAAAAGTATCGCTAAAATTAAAACGTATGATCCTGATATCAAATTATATCCTGGCCATGGCCCATATACAAGTTTGGAACATGAATTAACTCATAATCAATTTTTGGGAGGTTAAGATGATAATAGATGGTAAAAAAGTAGCCAGTGAAGTAAAAGAAGAGCTACTAAATAAAATAAATAGTTTAAATAAAAAGTTAAAACTAGTAGTTATTCAAGTAGGCAATAATGAAGCGAGTACTGTCTATGTTAATGCTAAAAAGAAATTGGCTTTATCAATGAATATAGATTTTTCCTTATTGCATTATGAATCTATTAGTGAAAATGAATTAATAAATAAAATAGAAGAGTTAAATAAAGATGATAGTGTAACTGGAATTCTAGTACAACTTCCATTACCTAATTTAGACCAAAATAAAATAATTGAAAAGATAGACCCTAAAAAAGATGTTGATGGACTTACTAGTTATAACTTAAATGAAAGAATTAATGGCAAAGATGCCATTATACCATGTACTACTTTAGGTATCTTAAAATTATTTGATTACTATAATATTTCTTTAGAAGGTAAAAGGGTAGTTATCATTGGTAGAAGTAGACTTGTTGGATTACCAACATATTTAGAATTATTAAATAGAAATGCTACTGTAACTGTTTGCCATAGTAAAACTGTTAATTTAAAAGATATAGTTAAAGAAAATGATATTATAATCTCTGCAACTGGTAAAAAACATTTAATTGGAAAAGATATGGTTAAGGATAGAGCAGTTATAATTGATGTTGGAATAACTAGAGAAGATAAATTATATGGAGATGTTAATTTTGATGAGGTAGTAGATAAATGTTCTTATATTACGCCAGTACCTGGAGGAGTAGGGCCAATGACTACTATTATGCTTATAAATAATATTTTAAAGTGTCATGATTTACAGGAAAAATAGCACTAAGTTAGTGCTATTTTTTTTATCTAATGATATAATTGTTATAGGTGATATCATGAAAGTCATAATAAGTGCTGCAGGTACAGGTGGACATATCTATCCTGCGATATCTATTATTAACAAAATAAAAGAAGAAAATAAAGATTGTTCTTTTATTTATATTGGTACAACTGATAGAATGGAAAAAGATATTATTCCTAAGTTAGGAATTAAATATATAGGTCTTGATGTTAAAGGATTTAGTAAAAATGTTTTCAAAACAGTAAAAGCTTTTAATTTAATGCTAAAAGCAAGAAAAAAATGTCTTGAAATAATGAAAGAATTTAAGCCAGACATAGTTATTGGTGTAGGCGGTTATGTAACTGTACCAGTTATTTTAGCAGCTCATAAATTAAAAATAAAAACACTAATTCATGAACAAAATAGTATTCCTGGTAAAGCTAATATATTTATTAGTAAATATGTTGATAGAATATGTGTTTCAATGAAATCATCAGAAAAATACTTTGATAAAAATAAAACTGTTTATACAGGTAATCCTAGAGCGGAAGAAGTATTAAAAAATAAAAAACATACTAAAAAAGAACTAGGATTTGACGAAAAGAAAAAGTTAGTCTTAATAACTATGGGATCTTTGGGATCTAAGACTGTAAATAAGACGGTAGGTGACGCTTTAAGAAAAGTAAAGAATAAGCCTTATGATATCTTATTTGTAACGGGAGAAAGTTATTATGAAGATTATAAAGATATTAAATCATCAAATGTTAAAGTGGTTAAATATTTAAATAATATGCCTGACGTTTTACAAGTAACAGATTTAATTATTTCAAGAAGTGGGGCAACTATAGCATCAGAGATTATGGCACTTGGTGTAGTATCTATTTTAATACCATCGCCATATGTCCCTAATAATCATCAATATTTAAATGCTATGGAGTTTGTTAATAATAATGCTACCGTTTTAATAAATGAAAGTGAATTGACGGAAGATAAATTACTTAAAGAAATAGACAATATATTTAGTGACAATAAACATTATGAAGAGATGAAAGAAAATACTAAAAAACTAGCAACTCCTCATAGTTTAACTGATATTTATAAAGAAATAGAGAGGTTAGTTAAATAGTATGGAAGATATATTAAATTATATAAAACAGTTTGGTGAAATAAGAGAAAATGTATCTTTTAAAACAATAACTACTTACAAAATAGGAGGTATTGCAAGAGCAGTAAGTTATCCTAAAGATATAGATTCACTTATTAGAACACTAAAATATTTGAAAAAGAATAAAGTTAATTATAAAATTTGGGGAAGAGGTTCTAATATTATTCCTAGTGATAAGGAATATAATGGCATTATAGTTAAACTTGATAATTTAAATAAGATAGATATTCATTCAAGATATGTAATAGCAGGAGCGGGTGTTAACTTAATGGCGCTTGCTAATCAACTTTGTAATCTTGGATATACAGGTTTTGAATTTGCAACTGGTATTCCAGGATCTGTTGGTGGATCAGTTTATATGAATGCAGGGGCATACAATTGTGCTATTGGTGATATAGTGTCATCAATTAAAGTCTTGGATAAAGATTTTGATATCATTGAACTTGATCGTAAAGAATTAAATTTTAGTTATCGTCATTCTTTATTGCAAGATTGTAAATATTATATTTGTGTTGAAGCCAAGTTTAGAATATTAAAAAGTAATCCTGATAACATTAAAAAATTAGTAGAAGAAAGAAAAACTCGTCGTGAAGAGACCCAACCACTTCAGTTTCCATCTGCAGGATCAGTATTTAGAAATCCTCCTGATATGTATGCGGGAAAGCTAATAGAAGATGCTAATTTAAAAGGTAAAACTCTTGGCGGTGCTATGATTAGTGACAAACATGCTAACTTTATAGTTAATACTAATAATGCTAAAGCCAGTGATGTTATGGGATTAATAAATATGGCCAAAGAACAAGTTAAAAAAGAATTTGGTGTAGATTTAAGAGTAGAACAAGAATTTTTCAATTGGGAGTAGTTTTATGGCAAAGAAAAAACTAAAATCAAAATTTGTAAAATTGTTATTATTTATTCTTTTTATTATTCTTATTTGTGTTATCTATTTTTGTATCATTGGTGATAATATAAAAAATATTAGTATTAGTGGTAATAATTATTTAAAAGATAATGAAATAATAGAATTAGCAGGTCTTAGTGATTATGATGGTTTTCTTAAAAAAACTTCTAATAGTATTATTAAGAAACTAAAAACAAATATTTTAATAGATGATGTAAAAATTAAGAAAAAGATAGATAAAACTATCATAATTAATGTAACTGAGAAAAAGATTTTATTTAGAAATAGTAATACTGATAAATATGTCTTATCTGATGGCAAAGAATATGCCTTTGATAATAGTTATAATGTCCCATTATTAATTAACTTTGTACCAGATGAAGTTTATGAAAGCTTTGTTAAAGAATATAAAAAGCTAGACTTAATAATTATTGATAAGATATCAGAAATTAAATATAGTCCTAATCAATATGATGATGACTTGTTCTTACTTTACATGAATGATAAAAATTTAGTACAAGTTACAGCGTCTAAGTTAACTAGTGTTAATAAATATAATGAAATAGTAACAAAATTAAATGGTAAAAATGGGATTCTTTATTTAGATTCTGGCAGTTACTTTAAAATAATGGAATAATCTTATAAAGTATGATAAAATGATTAATGGAGGTAATAATATATGAAGTTTCGTATTGTAAAAATATTAAGTATAATAATTTTATTTGTATTAGCCCTTGTTGGTATATATTATTTCTATACTGCTCATAATTCAGTATTAGAAAAAGATAATATTAAGTTTGCAAAGGAATATACAGGAGTAACTGAAGATAACGTTTTTGTTTATAAAAATGAAAACGAAATAGTTAGCATTTTAAAGAGTAAAAGCGGTATTGTTTATTTAGGATTTCCTGAATGTCCTTGGTGCCAAAAATATGTTACACTTTTAAATGAAGTGGCAAAAGAAAAGGGAATAGATGAAATTTATTATTTTAATATCAAAGATGCAAGAGCAAATAAAACAGTAGCCTATACTGAAATAGTAGAGATATTAAACGAATATATTCCAACTGATGATGAAGGTAATAAAAAAGTTATGGTTCCAGATTTAACTTTTGTTATGGATGGAAAAGTTAAATGGCACAATAATGATACATCTACAATCAGTGGAATGAAAATTGAAGATTATTGGACAGCAGAAAAGGAAGCAGAGTTTAAACAAGAGTTAGGCCAAGCAATCGATAGCGTATTTCATGGTGTATGTACATCATGTAATGAATAAATAGTCAGTTATACTGACTTTTTAGTATATAAAAGAATTGAGGAAATGTATGTTTTTTGAGATATTATTAGGGAAAATTATTAATTTTTTATGTCATTTAATCAATAAAAATAAAGGTACTAATATAACTGGTAAAATTTTATTGAAATTAGATAAAAATTTCATAAAGAAGATTAAAGGTATCGATTACAATAAAGTTATTGTTGTAACAGGAACTAATGGTAAGAGTACAACCACTAACTTACTTAGTCATATTTTTAAAGAAAACGATAAGACAGTTATATCTAATTTAGAGGGTGCTAATCTAATTAGTGGTATTGCCACTATTTTACTAAAGAATGTTAATTTAAAAGGGTATATAACTAAAGAGTATTTAATCTTTGAAGTTGATGAAAGAACATTAAATAACTTTCATAAAAATATACCATTTAAAAATTTGGCAATAACTAATATTCAAAAAGACCAAGTATGTAGAAATGGTGATCCAGACTATATTTATCAAATGATAAAAAAAATTATTACTAAGGATATGACATTATATTTAAACAATCATGATCCACGTAGTAAATCATATGAAAAATTGGCAAATAAAGTTATTTATTATGGCGTAGATAATTTAAATGAAGTAAAAGAAGATAGCGTTTTACCAATTACTATGCCATGTCCAATGTGTCATCATAAGATTATATTTGATTATTACAATCTTTCTAATATAGGAGAATTTCATTGTAGTAAATGTAATTATAAAAGTGAAAAGAAGATTAAATATTTAATTGATAGTGTAGACTATAAAAATAATACTTTTAAAATTCTTAATAAAACTATTCATATGCCTTATGTAGCATCATTTATGTTATATAATTATGCATTATGTTATGCCATAGCAGAAGAAAATAAATTAAAAAATATAAAAGAAGCATTTGATAATTTTGAAAATGTTAAAGGTAGGATGGAAACACTACACTACAAGAATAAAGATATTAATTATATTAGAATTAAACAGGAAAATCCTGAGACGTTGCAGTCAGCTTTAGATAAAGTTGCGAGTGATAAAAAAGAAAAAGTAGTCATTTTAGGATTATGTCTTGTTAATGATTTTAAACCATACTACACAAATACATTCTATAGTTTTGATTGCAATTTTAAACCTCTTATTGAGTCTAATGTTGAAAAATTCATCTGCTTTTCAAAATGGGTATGTTATGATACCGCTAATCGCATTTTATATGAAGATGTAAAAAAAGAAAAAGTAGTTATTATTGAGGATGATGATGTATCTAAAATAATGAATGAAATAAATAAATGTAAGACGGATAATATTTATTTAATAACTTGGCTACATACTTTTGAAGATATTGAGAAATATTTAGAAGGAGGGGATAAATAATGCATATTTTATATTTATATCCTAATCTTTTAAATTTACATGGTGATAGGGCAAATATCTTGGCTTTTATAAGAATAGGCAAATTAATGGGTGTTAATGTTACTTACGATATCATTGATGATTTTGAAAAGAAAATTGATTTTGATAAATATGATTTAGTAATGATTTCACCTGGTGAATTAATAACTATAGAAGAAATATTAAAATATTTATCTAAGCAGAAGAAAGATATCCTTTCTTACTTAGATAGAAAAAAATATATTATTTGTATCGGAACTAGTGCTAGTTTATTTTCTAATACTACTAAAAGATGCAATGGTACTTCATTTATGGGCTTAGGAATAGGTAATTTTGATTGTATTGAGCGTGATAAAGTATTAGGAGATGATATCATATTTAATTTTGATAAACATAAAGTAGTCGGTTCTCAAATTCAAATGATTGATATTGTTGCAAAAGAAGATAATACCATTGGGGATATTATTTACGGCTATGGTAATTATGGTAATGGTAGAGAAGGAATAAGATATAATAATTTAATTATAACTAATACTTTAGGACCATTGTTTGTTAAAAATCCATGGCTAGTAGAAGATATAATTAAAGATATAACAGGTAAAAATAAATATAAAAAAATCGATTATTCTTTAGAAGAAAAATCGATGGAAGAAATAATTCTATTTAACCAAACAAAGAACTAAGTATAACTTAGCTCTTTGCACTATATAAATCTTTTTCATAAAAATGATCTATTTTATTATCGTTTATTTTATCTAACTCTTTATCCGTTAATAAGAAGTAGTAATGCTTCAAATAATTCTTACCATCATTAGTAACAGGGTCATCCCAAGTTAAATCAACATGATACCATTTGTTATTTAACTTAACATAATTCCATACGTGTTTTGAATTAGATATTTTATAATTTTCAATTCCTAAATGATTCATAGCAATAGCGAAAGCATCACTATAACCATTACAAGTTCCCAAATGATCGACTAATAGTCCGTATGCTGTAGCATTTTTTTCACTTTCATTCTCTGTATCATATTTAGATGTATTTATTAAATAGTCATGTATTTTGTTAATCTTTTCTTTATCGCTATCTGAACTTTTTATATTATTTTTAATAATATTGTCTATAACAGATTCTACTTTTTGAATTTCAATATTATTATACAATCTTTGAATTTCAAGATTTACTTGTCCTTTTTCTGTATAAGAAGTTAATATAGTAGAGAAAGAATTGTAAGGATTAACAGCATCATTGATAATAGATAATTCATCATTTTGTTTTGATAAAGAACTAATATCGCTTAAACAATTACCATAATCAACATCACAATAAAAGGTAAATTCTCTAACACCACTATTAATAATAGTGTAGTAGATATTTAAAAGATGAGTTTTATTTTTGGCAACAAAATCATCAGTTAGACTAATACCCGTAATCAATTCTTTTTTAGCATACTCATTATTTTCAATAGTTATATTCTTACGATGAAAGTCTAAATATTTAAAATAATAGTATTCAAGATTTTCATGATATAGGACACCTAACAATATTAAACAAATAAAAAATGAATTAACCAAAACGTTGAGAATTATTTTTTTCATAGGAACTCCTTAACAAAAAAAGTAGTGCATACTACTTCTTGCTATCATTTAATGCTTTTTGTAATTTAGATTTATCTCTAGCAGCTTTATTTTTATGAATTAATCCTTTTTTAGCAGCTTTATCTATTCTTTTGTTAGCAACTTTGATATCTTTTAAAGCTTCATCCATATTTCCGTCTTTTATATCTTTTCTTACTTTTTTAGCAGCTGTTCTCATACTTGAGATTAAAGTGTTGTTGTCAACTCTCTTAACAGCGTCAGTTTTTACTCTTTTTTTAGCACTTTTAATATTTGGCATTTTATCACCTCTTCCTTCAAACAATTAAATTTTAGCAAAAAAATCAAAAAAAAGCAAATAAAATATACATTTTAATCAAAAATAATAATGGTGAAACAGTTTGAGAGAGATAGATTTAAACAAATATAAAATTAGAACTGATTTAATAACAGATATAACTGGTTCTAAAAAACACAAAAATATTAAAGAAATAATTAGATATAAAGGTGACATTAAAATAAGTAATATTACTTTAAAAAAGGATGAACCTTTAATAAATAGAAAGAAAGGTCTTTATACAACGATATCTTTTAACGATATAACGGATAGTGATAATTATAGTAAAGTTATCGAAGTTTTAACTAGTGAATTAAATAAATTTCTTTCTAAGATGAATGTTAAAAAAGAAGATAGTATTTTAATAGTAGGACTAGGTAATATTAAATCAACACCTGATATGCTAGGGCCTAAAGTGTTAGAACATATAATTGTCACTAGTCATATAAAAAAACTAATTGGTTCTCTAGATAAAGCCTATCGTGAAGTATCAATTCTAGCACCTGGAGTTATGGGAATAACAGGAATTGAAACAAAAGATATAGTTTTAGGTGTCATAAATGAGATAAAACCAAATCTTTTAATATTTATAGATGCCTTAGCAAGTGAAAAATTAGATCGACTAAATAAAACTATTCAAATAACTAATGCTGGTATTAATCCTGGTAGTGGAGTAGGAAATATAAGAAAAGAACTATCTTATGATACTTTAGGTATTCCTATTATTGTGATTGGTGTTCCAACTGTTGTAGATGCTGTTACAATAGTTAGAGATACAATAAATTATATGCTTAAAAACTCATTAAAAGAAGAGAAAGAAGAAATACTGGGTCTAGTAGGTAGTCTTAGTGAAAGTGAATTAAAAGAGTTATTATTTGAAGTATTAAGTTCTACTGGCTATAATTTAATGGTAACACCTAAAGAAATAGATTTTATAATGGAAAAACTAGTAAATATTATTGCAACTAGTATTAATAAAAGTATTCATAACCTTAAATAACGACATAATATTTAAAAGATGAGTTATATCTTATACTTGGTGATAAGATGAAAAATAAGATATATGCATTTTTAATATTTGGTCTTTCCTTTTTGATTGGATTATATTCTCTTAATAATTCTAAAGTACTTGCTAAAAATAATTTAATAGATAAAGAAGAAAATTTTAAGGACTATCTGTTTGAATACATTAATAGTCTTTCATCTTTTGAATTAATAAATGATAGTAATCTAAAAGATGAAATAAATATTGTTACCAAAGAAACAAATAAAATCGTTGATGTCATCTCTTTAAAACAAGAAGAACCAATTATTTATTTATATAATACTCATCAAAAAGAGAAGTATGCTAATGGAAGTCTTGGCGTATATGAATTAAATCCTACTGTTTTATCCGCTAGTTATCTAATTAAAGATATGTTAGAAGAAAATAATATCAAAGTAATTGTTGAAGAAAAAGATATTATTAAAGCAATGAAACAAAAAAAATATAATTATGATCAAACATATCTAATTACAAGAGATTTATTGAAGAAAAATATAAAAAAATATCCTAGTCTTAAGTATTTTATTGATATTCATCGTGATTCTATTAGTAAGAAATCTTCAACTATAACGATTAATAAAAAACCTTATGCTAAAATTATGTTTGTCGCTGGTATGAAAAATAAGAATAATGCCAAAAATCTAGAATTTATGGAAGCGTTAAATACCAAGTTAACTAAGAAATACAAAGGTATCAGTAGGGGAATATATAAGAAGAATTATGTTTATAATCAAGATGTTAATCCAGGAGTTATCTTAATTGAAGTTGGCGGACAGGATAATACGATGGAGGAAGTATATAACACTTGTAATGCAATCTCTAAAGCATTAATAGAATATATTGGTGAGCAGAATGGATAAAGAACTTCTTTTGAAAAGATTTATAACTTTATTTTTAATAGCATTTTCAGGACTATATATTATGTTATCAACGGGATATTATGAGAGAAGTGAAAGAAATAAAATGGTCATGACTAATGAACAAATAAAAAAGTTCGAAGAAGATATAAAATTAGGAAAAGAAGTAGATGAGTTTGATTATTTAAAATATGATTATGTGGATTATAGTAATAATTTATCAAGGAAAATGACTAAGTTATCTAATGGAATAGAAGATAAGTTCGAGAAAGCTTTGAAATTTTTATTTAAAGAAGCTGGTAATATGATTGAAAAATAACATAATTTAAGATACAATTTAATTGGTGATAGTATGAAAGATAAAAAAGTTATATTTATGGGTACACCTAGTTTTAGTGTTAGAGTATTAGAGGCATTAATTGATAATACCAATGTTATCGCTGTCGTAACTCAACCTGATAAAGAAGTAGGAAGGAAGAAAGAATTAACTTATTCTAAAGTAAAAGAATGTGCTTTAGAACATAATATCAAGGTTTTACAACCAATAAAGGTTAGAAAAGAATATCAAGAGATAATTGATTTAAAACCAGATATTATTATCACTTGTGCCTATGGACAAATAATACCTAATGAATTACTTGAGTATCCTAAATATGGTTGCATTAATGTCCATGCTTCACTATTACCTAAACTTCGTGGTGGTGCACCAATTCATCATGCGATTATTGATGGATATGAAGAAACTGGTATAACCATTATGGAAATGGATGATAAGATGGATCATGGTGCTATTATAACTAGAGAATCAATTGTTATTGAGGATAGTGATACAGTTGGTAGCCTTCATGATAAATTAAGCGCTTTAGGTGCAGATCTTTTAATTAAAACTTTACCAAGTATATTTGATAAAAGTTATCAGAAGGAAGAGCAAGATGAAGATGAAGTTACTTTTGGATACAATATTACAAGAGAAGATGAATTTATTGATTTTAATAAACCTGTAAGAGAAGTATTTAACAGAATACGAGGATTAAATCCTTTTCCAGGAGCATATGCTATCTTAGATAACGAAGTTGTTAAGCTTTTTGACTGTGAAATTGGAACACTTACTTGCGGCAAAAATGGTGAAATAATTAAAATCTATAGAGATGGTATTGGTATATCATGTAATGATAGAGAAATAATAATAAAAGTAATTCAATTCTCAGGTAAAAAGAAAATGAGTGTTAAAGATTATTTAAATGGAGTATCTCAAGATAAATTGGTAGGTAAAATATTTAATAAAAACTAATATATTTATTAGTTTTTATTTGTATTATTTCAATAATTATTTTATAATTTAGGTGTGATTAATATGAAGAGTATTTATGATTATACATTAAGTGAATTAGAAAATGAATTATTAAGTATTGGTGAGAAAAAGTATCGTGCTAAACAAATATATGATTGGTTATATATAAAAAAAGTTAATAGTTTTAATGATATGACTAATCTTAGTAAAGATAGTATGACTAATATTAGTAATCACTTTGTAATTGATGATATTAAAATATTAAAAAAAGAAGTAGATAAAGATGTTATGAAATATCTATTCCAATTACATGATAATGAAACTATTGAAGCTGTGCTTATGTTTCATGACTATGGAAATAGTATTTGTGTTTCTAGTCAAATTGGATGTAATATGGGATGTAAATTCTGTAATAGTGGTAAATTAAAAAAGATTAGAAATCTTGAGGCTAGTGAGATTATTTTACAAATTTTAAAAGTAGAAGAAGATGCCAAGTTAAAAATTTCTCATGTTGTAGTTATGGGAATAGGGGAACCTTTTGATAATTATGATAATGTTTGTAAAATGATTGAAATAATCAATAATCCATTTGGATTAAGTATAGGTTCAAGACATATAACGGTTTCTACTTGTGGAATTGTACCTAAAATATTAGAATTTAGTAATTTTCCATATCAAGTTAACCTAGCTATAAGTTTACATGCACCAAATGACAGTTTAAGATCTAGTTTAATGCCTATCAATAATGCTTATAAAATAAGTGAATTAATGGATGCTATTAAAAAATATATTAGTAAAACCAATAGAAGAGTTACTTTTGAATATATACTTTTAGATAATATAAATGATACAAAGGAATGTGCATTAGAACTTGCAAGTCTTTTGCGTGGATTAAATGCTTATGTCAATCTTATACCATATAATTCGACAGATGACTTGACATATAATAGAAGTAGTGACTTAAAAATTAAGAGTTTTTATGATATACTTATAAAAGAAGGAATAGGTGTAACAATAAGACGCGAGTTTGGTACTAAGATAAGTGCCGCTTGTGGTCAATTGCGAGCAAACAATAGGGAGTGATTTTATGAAATCATTTTATCTGACTGATACAGGTAAATTAAGAGACCATAATGAAGATAGTGTCATCATCGTAGAGAATATGAATGGTGACTACCTTTTAGCAGTGGCCGATGGTATGGGAGGACATTCAGCTGGTGAAGTTGCTTCATCAATTGCTATCAGCTGTCTTGGAAAAAGATTCCATGATACGTTTTTGAATATGGATAAGATGCAAGCAGTAGAATGGATAAGAGATAGTGTATCAGAGATTAATAGTTTGATTTTTAAATATACAGAAGATAATCCTGAAAGTAAAGGTATGGGAACAACACTTGTTGTGGCAATCGTCTCTAAAGATTATATTTTATTTGGAAATATAGGAGATAGTTCGGGATTTGTAATAAAAAATAATAAAATGTACAAAGTAACGCATGATCATACATTAGTTAATTTACTAGTTACAGCTGGTGAATTAACAGAGGAAGAAGCAAAACATCATCCAAGAAAGAATGTTTTAATGAAAGCACTTGGAATTAATGATCCAATTGATGTTGATGTGTTCGATTGTATGGATATAGAATCTATTTCATCTATTATGTTATGTAGTGATGGCTTAACATCTATGCTTTCTGATGAGCAAATAGAAAAACTATTACTAGCAGATGATGTTGAAGTAGAAGAAAAAGTTATTAGACTTATAAGGAAAGCTAATAATCGTGGGGGTAATGATAACATTTCGGTTGCATACTTAGTTATTGATGACCAAAGGAGTGAAAAAGAATGATTATAAAGGGGCAAAAAATTAATGATCGTTATGAAATCCTTAAAAATATTGGCGAAGGTGGTATGGCTAATGTTTATTTAGCCCAAGATACTATACTTGATAGATTAGTAGCTATTAAAGTTTTAAGGGGAGATTTATCAAACGATGAAAAGTTTGTTAGACGTTTTCAAAGAGAAGCCTTATCAGCATCTAGTCTTTCACATCCAAATATTGTTGAAATATATGATGTAGGAGAAGATGAAGGCAATTACTTTATTGTAATGGAATTTATTGAAGGTAGAACTTTAAAACAATTGATAAAGAAGCGTGGTAAATTAACGGTTCCAGAAGTTATAGATATTATGTTACAAATAACTGATGCAATGGCGGTAGCACATGATTCTTTAATTATTCATCGTGATTTAAAACCACAAAATATTATGATTACTGAAGATGGCGGTATCAAAATTACAGACTTTGGAATCGCTATGGCATTAAATAGTACACAATTAACTCAAACAAACTCTGTTATGGGAAGTGTTCACTATTTACCACCAGAACAAGCTAATGGTAAGGGTGCAACTTTAAAGAGTGATATTTATTCATTAGGTATTATGATGTATGAACTATTAACTGGTTCACTTCCATTTAAAGGTGACAATGCTGTAGAAATAGCATTAAAACATTTAAAAGAAGAATTACCACCAGTTAAGAATGAAGATCCTTCAATTCCTCAAAGTGTTGATAATATCGTTCATAAAGCAGCAGCTAAAAATCCTAAGAATAGGTATAATAATGCTCGTGAAATGTATGATGATTTAAAAACATGTCTTGATAAAGAAAGAGAAAATGAAGCACCATTAAAATTAAAATATAATGAAGTTGATAATGAAGACACAAAAGTAATAGAATTAGTAGGTGATGTTGATAATTCACTTGTTAAAAATATAACTGATGATTCTGAAAAGAAATCTAATGCTAAACTTGTTATTCTATTATGTGTTTTAGGATTCTTAGTTTTAGGAGTAATTGGATTCTTCAGTTTCAGTTATTTTACTAAACCAAAAGAGGCCCAAATACCAGATGTTGCAGGATTAACTGTAACAGCAGCTGAGAAGAAACTTAAAGAAAAAGGATTTACTGTAGCATCTGATACAGTTGAAATAGAAGATGAAACATATGAAGAAGGACTTGTAGTAAAAACTTCACCAGCAATTGGAAGAACTATTAAGTTAGTAAAAGAAATAACTTTATATGTCTCAACAGGTTCAATTAAATATACCGTAGAAAATCTAGTTGGTAAGAACTATATTGAAGTTCAAACTCTATTAGAAAATGTTTATAATTTAAAAGTTACAGTTGAAGAAAAAGATGTTGATGAAGATGATGAAACTGACTATGATAAGCAAGAAATAATAGGTCAAAGTGTTGATCCAGGAGAAGTATTATTAAAAGGTGATAGTATAACTCTTTATATACCTAGAGATATGAAGGTATATCCTGATTTTGTAAAAGAAAAATGGACAGTAGATCAAGTTAAATCATTTGCCGATAAATATGAACTTATATTAACAATAAGAGAACAAGAAACTAATAGTTATAAGCCTGGAACAATAATTGCTCAAGATAGAACAGCTAAAAAGACCGAAATTATTAGAGGGGCCAGATTAACAATAACGGTTGCAAAAGAGGTGCAAACATTAGAAGAAGAAGTAGATATTCCAGATGATGGAGGAGATACTGGTGGAACCGGTAATAATGGTGGATCTGGAGATTCAGGGAATACAGGTAATTAATAATGCAGGGACAAATAATAAAAATATTAAGTAATGATTATTTTGTCTCTTGCGATAATGTTACCTATGTATGCAAATCAAGAGGTAAATTTCGTAAAGATAACATAACACCACTAGTAGGTGATTATGTTATCTTTGATATAGAGCAAAAATATATTTTAGATGTTTTACCAAGGAAAAACAGTCTTGTAAGACCTAGTGTATCTAATATTGATCAAGCAATAGTAATGACTAGTTTAAAGAAACCTAATTTGGATTTGGTTTTACTAGATAGATTATTAGTAACATTAAATGATAATAAAGTAGATGCTATAATATGCTTTTCTAAAAAAGATTTATTATCTCATAGTGAATTAAAAGAAGTTAAAAAAATAAAAAACTACTATAGTTCAATTGGTTATATTGTTTTATTTAATGATAAATTAAGAAAAATTAAAAAATTATTAAAGAATAAAACAACTGTCTTTACAGGACAAACTGGTAGTGGTAAAAGTAGTCTAATTAATAAACTAAATCCTAATCTAAATTTTGATACAGGAGAAATATCAGAAGCATTAGGTAGAGGTAAACATACCACAAGACATACTGAATTAGTAGAAATGTATGGTGGTAAGGTGTTAGATACTCCAGGATTTAGTGATGTAGATTTATCAAAAATAAAAGACTTAAAGAATTGTTTTATTGAATTTAAAAAGTATAAATGTCCATATAATGATTGTGAACATATTAATGAAAAAGATTGTGAAATAAAAAGACAAGTTGAACTTGGCAATATATTATTATCTCGTTATGAAAACTATAAGAAGTTAAAAGAAAGTAGATGGTAGGATGAAAGAAGTATCAGTTTCTATTTTGAATGGTGAAAACCCTTTAAAATCTACAGAAACACTTAATAATACAAGTGCGGATTATATTCATTTAGATGTTATGGATGGAAAATTTGTAAATAATTCCTTTCTAACACCTAGTGAAATGGTGAAAGTAGTAGAAAAAACTAGTAAAAAAGTAGATGTTCATCTTATGGTTAATAATCCTGCTACCTATATTAAGAAATTAGCACTATACAATATTTCCTACATAACAGTACACTATGAAATAAAAGATTATTTATCTTACATTGAGATGATAAAGTCATATGGTTTTAAAGCAGGTATTGCAATTAAACCAAGTACTAAAGTAGAAGATATATATGATATTTTAGATAAAGTATCATTGGTTTTAGTAATGAGTGTTGAACCAGGATTATCTGGACAAAGTTTTATACCAGAAACAAAAGAAAAAATCGATAAATTAAAAGAAGAAATAAAAAATAGGGGCTTAAGTACTAAGATAAGTGTTGATGGGGGAATCAATAATGAAGTATTACCATGTGTATTAAATAGTGATATTTTAGTAAGCTGTAGTTACATTTGGGAAGACCTAGATAATATTAAGAGATTACAAGAAAACTTGTAATTTTTTTCTTTTTATGATATTATATTTAGCCAAGGAGTTGATATTATGGCTAAAAATGGTGAGTATTCTAAAGAATTTGAAGCTTTTAATACTAAATATTTCGATGAAATGAGTGAAGAAGAAATCTTTCAAGTGCCACTTTTTGTACTTGGTGCTAGTTATGAATTTGTAAGCGATTTATTAATGCCATTTAGTACTAATCCGTATGCTCATTGTTATGGAAATATGGATCCAAGTAAAATTAGAGTTTCATTTATTAAAACAGATGATGATTCATGTATGGAAGTAGCAACAGGTACTGTATTTAAAAAAGAAAGAGATGGATTATATAGTGAAGAAACAGGCTTATATTTCTTCAATGAATCTCAATTTACAACTATTAGTACTAAGAACATGGTGGATAGAATGAGACAAAATGGTTATATTGATAATATGAAAAGATTCTTCGGCCATTTCGAAAAATTACAAAAACGTGATTCTTATTTAAGAGGAGTTATGTATAAGATGGCATTAGAAGAAGGAAAAGAACTAGATTACGAAACAGTTGAAAAAGAAAAAACAAAAGATTTAAAAAAGATACAAATTATATAAGGAACTAAAGTTCCTTTTTTGTTGCAAAAAAAAGAACTATTTCTTCATAGTTCTAATTTCTTTTGCAGATAGTCTAACTTTAGATCCATCATCTAATTTAATAGTTTGTAAGTTTAACTTTTGTTTCTTCTTAGTGGTATTTAATGCATGAGATCTTAAGTTCTTAACATTTGGTTTTCTATTAGATACATTAACTGCCATATTCCATCACTCCTCGTATTCGCTTATTAACTTTATCATATATTTTATGATAAGTCAAACAAATTATTACTTTTTATTATATTTATTATGTATGTGTGTTAAAATATCTTTAGGAGGTAATAACTATGTATACACCATTATTTGTTAAGACTGATAATAGTTTGCTTTCATCATTAGTAACTGTTAAAGATTTAATTAAAAAATGTACTGAGTTAAATATTACCTCTGTAGCAATTTGTGATAATAATCTATATGGCGTTATGGATTTTTATCATGAATGTTTAAAAAATGGTATTAAGCCTATAATTGGACTTGACTTAACTTTCGATAACTTTAGGGTATTACTTTATGCTAAAGATAATAAAGGATACCATAATTTAATAAAATTGGAGACTTTAAAAAATAAAGCTTCACTTAATTTAGAAGTGTTTAAAAAATACTCTAGTAACTTAGTTGGAATAGTATTATATGAAGATATTGATACTTATTTTGAAATTAATAATATTTTAGAAGATATTTATATAGGTACTAATAAAGAAATAAATTTACCTAAAGGCGCCAAAGGAATATATGTTAATAAGACTTTATACCTAGAAAAAAGTGATGCTAAATATTTACCATACTTATTAATGATAAGAGATGGTAAGACTTTAGCGGATGGCTTTAATGATATGGAAGCTAATAACTATTTAGTTACTAGTCCTAAAATAGATAATAAATACTTGGAAAATACTAATTATGTTAGTGATATTTGTAATGTTACTTTTGATAATAAAGAGCGTTATATGCCAAAGTATCGTGATGATAGTAAAGAATATTTAATTAAACTATGTATGACAGGACTTAAAAAAAGGCTTGATAATAATGTTAATGAAGTCTATTTAAATAGATTAAGATATGAACTTGATGTTATTATTAAGATGCATTTTGAAGACTATTTTCTAGTTGTTTACGATTTTATTAAATATGCTAAGAAAAATGATATTCTAGTAGGACCAGGACGTGGTAGTGCAGCAGGAAGTTTGGTAGCATATTCTCTTGGAATTACAGAAGTTGATCCAATCAAATATAATTTGTTATTTGAAAGATTTTTAAATCCTGAGCGTATTACTATGCCTGATATTGATACTGATTTCCCTGATATTGATAGAGATAGGGTAATTGCTTATGTGGTAGATAAATATGGCAAAGATAAAGTTGCTAATATTATTACTTTTGGTACAATGGGAGCTAAACAAGCTTTAAGAGATGTAGCCAGAGTACTTAATATATCTTCTAAAGATGTTGATTTCTTATGTAAAAATCTAGGCTTTAATGATAGATTATCTAAACTTATGGAAGATAAAGAGACAAAAAATTATATTTTAAATGACGATAGATTAAAAAAATTATATGATATTTCTTTAAAAATAGAAGATAATAAGCGCCATACATCAACTCATGCCGCAGGTATTGTAATATCTTATAAAGATATAGATGACGTTGTACCAGTTGTTTTTGATGATGGTATTAATCAAACAGAATATACAATGGATTATCTGGAAGAATTAGGACTTATTAAGATGGATTTCTTAGGCATTAGACATTTAACAACTATTAAAAATATCATTGATGAGGTTAATTCAAATCTTCATAAGAACATATCTTTTAATACTATACCTCTTGATGATCCGTTAGTATTTAAATTATTTAGCCTAGGAGATACATCTGGCATTTTCCAATTTGAAAGCGCTGGTATGCGTAACTTTTTACGTGAGCTAAAACCAAGCACTTTAGAGGATGTATTTGCCGCAATTGCGTTATATAGACCAGGTCCAGCATCAAATATTCCATCTTACATAAAAAGAAAAAATAAAAAAGAAAAAATAGATTATTTTGATCCTAGTTTAGAGAATGTTTTAAAGCCAACATATGGAATTATTATCTATCAGGAGCAAATAATTTTAATAGCATCCATTATGGCAGGATATAGTCTAGGAGAAGCTGACATATTACGTCGTGCTATGAGTAAAAAGAAGTTTGATTTATTAGAAAAAGAACGTGATAAATTTATAACTAATTCAGTAAAAAGAGGATATAATGAAGAAATTGCAACTAAAGTATTCGAATTAATTTTAAAGTTTGCAGGATATGGATTTAATAGAAGTCACTCCGTATCTTATTCGATTGTATCCTATAAAATGCTATATTTAAAAGCACATTATCCAAAATACTTCTATGCTAACTTATTAAGTAGCAATATTGGTAGTGAAACAAAAACAAAAGAATATATCTTAGAAATGAAAAAATTAGGTATTAATGTTAAATTACCGGATGTTAATATAAGTACTAATAATTATTTAGTATTAGATAATGATGTTTATTTACCAATATCAACAATTAGAAATGTTGGATTAGTAACTGCTAATTATATTATTTCTGAAAGAGAAAATGGCAAGTACAAAGATATCTTTGATTTTCTTATTCGTACTTACGAAAAAACTAATAATACTAAGATCTATGAATCATTAGTTTTCTCTTCGTTCTTTGATGGTTTTGGTATTAGTAAAAAAGCTCTTATTGAAAATATGGATATAATCTTTAATTATGTTGATTTATGCATCAAACTAGGAAGAGATAGCGTTGATGTACCTAATATTATTAATATGGAAGAGTATGATAATGATTATTTATTAGAAAAAGAACACTCTTTATATGGCTTTTATATAACGTCACATAAAACGGAAAAATATAAATTAAATGAAAAAAATATTATTGACCTTAATATGATACCAAATTATTTTGGTAAAACTATCAATATCGTAACTCAAATAGATAGAATAAAAGAAATAAATACCAAAAATAATGAACTTATGGCCTTTTTAACAGTTAGTGATATGACTGGAAGTATATCAGTTACAGTTTTTCCTAAAACATATGAAAAATTTCACCTTGAAAAAGGAAATATTGTTAAAATAACGGGTAGTGTTGAAAGAAGATATAATGAATATCAAATAGTTTGTAATACTATTGAAATATTAAATTAGCCAAGTATATGTTTTTGTGCTATTATATTATGTAGTGGTGATTACATGTTTATACCAGATTTATATTATAAAGATGTATTTAGTATTAATTATAAATTATTAAAAAAGATGGGTATTAAAGTCCTACTTTTTGATATGGATAATACTATTCGTGATATCAATCATACTTTTAAAGAATTAAAAGAACGAAAAGTAAGAGAAGATGTTAAAGAATTATTTAAGAAATTAAAAAAAGATTTTGATATTTATATTGTTTCCAATAATGCTTCACCTAAGAAAGTTATGTATTATGCATCTTATTATGATGTTGGATATATAACAGGGGCCAAGAAACCATTTCATTGTGGTTTCAAAAAGGCTTTAAAATATGGAAAAAAAGAAGAACTATGTGCTATTGGAGACCAAATGCTAACTGATGTCTTGGGGGCTAAAACTTTTGGTATTAAAGTTGTTTTAGTAGATAGATTAGGCGATAAAGATTCAGTCTTTACTTTAATAAATAGAAGAATAGAGAACTTAATTATGAAAAGATTAAAGAAAAAAAATCTTTTTGAAAAGGGGAAATATAATGAGTAAAAAGTGTATAGGTTGTGGAGCGGTATTACAGGATAACAATGTATTATTAGAAGGGTTTACTACTAATTTAACCAATGACTACTGTATTAGATGTTTTAGAATGAATAATTATGGTGATTATCAATTAGTTACTAAATCTAATGAGGAGTTCATAGATATCTTAAAAAGTATTGGAAAAAAGAAAAACCTTGTTTTATATGTTGTCGATGTTTTAAATATTCCTAAAGATTTAGGAAAGATAAAAGATTACTTAGTTAATAATGATATTATGTTAGTCTTAAATAAAAGAGATACTTTACCACTTTCTATTATTGATGATAAAGTAATTAACTATTTTAAAGAACAAAATCTAGGATTTATTGACATTATATTAATCAGTGCTCTTAAGGATTATAATTTAGATTTACTATATTCTAAAATTAAGAAGTATAACAATAAAGAAGATGTCTATGTTGTTGGTAATACTAATGCCGGTAAGAGTATGTTAATAAATAAATTTATGAAAAATTATATGGCAAAGGATGAAGTTTTATCTATTTCACCAATGCCATCAACAACTTTGAATCAAATAAAATTATCAATGGGTAGTTTTAATATTATAGATACTCCAGGTCTTGTCGATAATTCTAGTATTATTAATCATGTGGATGTCAATGTTTTAAAGAAATTATCTTGTCGTAAAGAAATTAAACCTAGAGTATTTCAAATTAAGAAAGGCCAGTCTTTAATTGTTGATAATCTACTTCGAATTGACTATGTTGAGGGAGATAAAAATAGTTTTGTTTTCTTTGTTAGTAATGATTTAAAAATTAAAAAGATTAATACTGTACGTAATAAAGCATTGATTAATTTATATAAAAGAGAATATAATGTTAATTATCGTGAAGATATAGTTATTAATGGACTTGGTTTTATTAAAATTAACGATGGTTGCAAATTAAATATTTATTTAAATAAAGAGACAGATGTATTTGGAAGAAGAAATCTAATCTAAAGGAGGTATAAGTATGGATAACACGAATTTAATTAATGAAGTTAGACAAGCTAACGATATAGTTTCGGTTATTTCATCTTATTTACCATTAGTTAAAAAGGGCAAAAACTATTTTGGGGTTTGTCCTTTTCATGATGATACTAATCCTAGTATGAGCGTATCACCAGATAAACAAATATATAAATGTTTCTCTTGCGGAGCATCAGGGAATGTTTTTAACTTTGTTATGGACTATGAACACCTTGATTTTAAAGGTGCTTTGTCATTACTAGCCGATAAAGCAGGTATTAAATTAAATAATGTTAAAGTAAAGTCCGAAAACAAATATTCTAAATATTATGATATGTATGATATAGCCCTAAAATTATATCAAAATAACATTAATACTAAGCAAGGAATAGAAGCTAAAGAATATTTAAAGAAAAGAGAACTTGATGAAGAAGCAATTAAATACTTTAAAATTGGTGTATCTTTAAAAGAACAAAATCAATTAGTAAATATTTTGTTAGATAAGAAATATAGTATTAAAGAATTAGAAGATTTAGGACTTAGTTATAATAATAAAGACTTATATATTAATCGTATTATGTTTCCTTTATTTGATGTATCTGGAAGAGTAGTAGGATTCTCAGGAAGAATATATAATAGTACTTCAGATAGTAAATATGTTAATACTAAAGAGACTGTTATCTTCAAAAAAGGTGAAATGCTTTATAACTATCATAACGCTAAAGAAGAATCGCGTAATTTAAAATATGTTATTGTAGTAGAAGGATTTATGGATGTTATAAGACTACATATTGCAGGTTATAATAATGTAGTAGCGTTAATGGGGACTTCTTTAACAAAAGAACAGATAAGCTTATTAAAAAGACTAAGTAATAATATTTATTTATCACTAGATGGTGATGGACCTGGTAAAAAAGCCACTTATAATGTTGGATTACTATTAGAAAAAGAAAATATTAATCCAAAGGTAATAAGACTTGATAATGATTATGATCCTGATACTTATATAATTGATAAAGGGAAAGATAGTTATCAAACCTTAATAGATGAAGCTATTCCATTTAGTGAATATAAGATAATTTATTTAAAGAATGGTATTGATTTTAGCAACATAGATGAAAAAAGCAAATATGTTAATGAAGTATTAAAAACAATAAATGAAGTTAAAGATGAAATAAAAAGAGAGTTTCTTTTAGATAAATTGTCAAAAGAAGTAAATTTAGATGTTGAAATATTGAAAAATCAGTTGCAAAAACTAGAAAATTGTAGTAAAATTGAAACGTTTGAAAAGAAATCTGTAACCAAAGAAAAGAAAGATAAATATCGTATTTCATCTTATGCTATTTTATACTATATGTTAACTAATCATGAAGTAATAAATATTTATAAGAAAAAGTTAAACTTTTTGCCATATAAAGAAGATAGATATTTGGCGAATGAAATAATTTATTACTATGAGAAATATGGCGATATTGAGATTGCAGATTTTATAACATATCTACAAGATAAACCTGAACTAAAAGAAGTACTTAATAATGTATTAGAAGAAGAGTTTGACAAGTTAACAAATCTAGATTTGGTTTATGACTATTTTAAAGTGATCGACGAATATAGTTGTAACCTCGAAATTAACGGGTTAAAAGAGAGAATGAAAAAAGAGACCGATCCAATCGAAAAAGCCAAATTAGCAGATCAGATTAGACTTATCAAAATGGGGAGTTGAAATTAAGTGATTAATGAAATTAAATCTTTTGAGGAAAGAAAAAATGATTTGTTAGTTTTAGGAACGACACAAGGTTTTATTACTTATGATCAAATAGCAGAAACATTAAAAGGAATAGAACCAGATAGTGATTCATTAGATGAATTATATAATATGTTCGTTCAAAATAATATTGAAATAACAACTGGTGATGAAGAAGATGGTGGCATATCTTTAGAAGAAGATGAAAAAAGCTTAGTTGAAGATGTTGCAAATAATAAAGATATTAAAATTAATGACCCTGTTAGAATGTATCTAAAGGAAATAGGTAGAATTAATTTGTTAACTTCTGATGAAGAACATGAATATGCTTTAATGGCACAAGAAGGTAATGAAGATGCTAAAAGAGTATTAGCAGAATCTAACTTGCGTCTAGTTGTATCTATTGCTAAAAGATATGTTGGACGTGGAATGCAATTTTTAGATTTAATTCAAGAAGGTAATATTGGATTAATGAAAGCCGTAGAAAAGTTTAATCCTGATAAAGGATATAAATTTTCAACATATGCAACTTGGTGGATTAGACAAGCTATTACACGTGCGATAGCAGACCAAGCAAGGACTATAAGAGTACCAGTTCATATGGTAGAAACTATTAATAAATTAGCACGTATTCAAAGACAATTAACACAAGAATTAAATAGAGAACCAACAGATGAAGAATTAGCAGAAAAATTAAATATACCTCCAGAAAAAGTTCGTGAAGTATATAAGATTTCTCAAGAACCAGTATCTTTAGAAACACCAATTGGTGAAGAAGATGATTCTCATTTAGGTGATTTTGTTCCAGATGAAAGAACAATGTCTCCGGAAGAATATGCAACAGCAGAACTATTAAAAGAAGAATTAGAAAGTGTTTTATTAACACTTACAGAAAGAGAAGAGAAAGTTCTAAAATTAAGATTTGGTCTAGAAGATGGACAATGCCGTACTCTAGAAGAAGTAGGCCAAATATTTGGTGTTACACGTGAACGTATTCGTCAAATAGAAGCTAAAGCTTTAAGAAAAATGCGTCATCCATCTAGATCAAAGAAATTAAAGGATTTCTTAACAGATTAATGTTAAATAAAAGATTAGAGGCGTTAGCCTCTTTTATTGATGAAGATTCTTCTTGTTTAGATGTTGGTTGTGATCATGGGCTTTTAGATATATATTTATTTAAAAATAGAAAAAATATTAAACTAGTAGCCTCTGATATTAATAAAAAGCCCCTAGAAAAAGCTAAAGATAATTTTTTGAAATATCATGTTAATGATATAGAATTAAGACTAGGTAATGGACTAGATGTAATAGATAGTACTATTGATACAGTAATAATATCTGGTATGGGTGGACTAACTATTTGTGATATCTTAAAAAAAGAAAAGTTAACAAATGTTAAAAAAATAGTCTTATCACCAAATAAAGATTTTTATGAGGTAAGAAAAAAAGTAATGGAGTTAGGATATAGTATTGAGAAAGAACAAATAGTAAAAGAAAATAATAAATACTATTTAATCTTATCTTGTCAAAAGAAAGATTCTAACTATCAAGAAGATGAATTATGGTATGGGACAAATTCTATGATAAAAGATGAAGTATATAAAGACTACCTAAATTATCTAATAATTAAATATACTAATAGACTAGATAAAATACCTAATAAGTATCAAAAAGAAATAGATGAATTAAAAAAAGAGATTATAAAAATAAAAAGTTTTTTATAATCTTTTTTATATAAAAAATGATGGATTAGAAGTACTATTATTTTTCACTTCTTGTTCTTCTTTTGGATTGTCATCTTTAATTATTTTTGCCACTTTAAACATAGTTTTAGTATTTTGCCAAATGGGTTTAATTTGGTAGAAAACAGGTATTGCTTGATTTATTACATTTAGAGTTTTAGAAGCACCATTTAAAATACTGGTAAAACTAATTTTATTAGCATTTCTAAAAAATCTAGGTGTATTAACGAAATTAGGATAGGGTGTATAGTATGGTGGAATATCCCTATAATAGTTATTCATCTTGACCTCCTATACTAGTATATGAAATCTTTATTAATTTGATATAAAACACTTTTAATTTTATCTTAATAATGATATACTAGTTATGTATGATAGAATGATAGGGTGATTGGATGGCTTTGTTTAGTAAAAAAGAACAACTAAAAGAGACAAATGTTTTAACAAATCAAAGTGAACAAACAGTATCCCAAAGTAGTAAAGACTATACTGGAATAGAAAAAGCCAAAGTAGTAGTTACGGCTAAGAAGACTAAGTTTAAGTATGTTGCTAAAAATTCTCAAGGAGATTTCATCAAAGGATATTTTGATGCTGATAGGGAAGAAGATGTAAAAACATTCTTAAATAACGAAGGATATGAAGTAGTTAGTGTACAGATTTCTAAAGACATTGATCTTGATTTATCTGGTGGAAAACTAAGTTATAGCGAGTTATCTTTTGTCTTGGCACAATTATCAACTTATTTAAAAGCCGGTATTCCATTAATAGAATCAGTTCGTATTTTGGAACGTCAAACAGTAAAACCATTTAAAAAGAAAATATATTCTAATATTATTTATGATCTAGTTAAAGGAGAAAACTTCTCAACAGCCCTTGAAAATCAAGGAAATGCTTTTCCTAAGTTATTAACTAACATGGTTAAAACAGCAGAGATGACAGGAGATTTAACCAGTGTCCTTGATGATATGAATAATTATTATTCTGAAATAGATAAAGTAAGAAAATCAATGATTAGTGCAATGATTTATCCATTCATAGTATTAGGATTATCAGTATTAGTTATTGCCTTTGTACTTATCTATGTTGTTCCTAAGTTTATTACATTGTTCCAACAAAACAATGCAGAGTTACCTGGAATAACACAATTTACAATAGGACTTAGTGCATTCTTAAAAAATAATATTTTCTTTGTTATCTTAGGAGTAGCATTATTATTAATACTTTATCGTATAGCTTTCAAAAATGTTAAAGGTTTTAGAAGGGCAATGCAATATTTTATCATGCATGTTCCTGTCTTTGGTAATATTGTTATCTATAATGAAGTAGCGATGTTTACTAAGACATTTGCCTCACTTTTATCACATAATGTATTTATAACTGAAAGTATGACAGTTTTAAATAAAGTTTCAGATAATGAAATATATAAAGAAATGATTAAAGAATGTATGGATAATTTATCAAAAGGTAAAAAGATTAGTGAATCATTCAAGGGAAAATGGGCCTTTCCAGTAGTAGCATATGAAATGTTAGTAACAGGGGAAAATACTGGTCAATTAGCAACTATGATGCAATATGTTGGTAACTATTATCAAGATTTACATGCTAATGCTACAAAAAGATTAAATACTTTTATTGAACCATTAATGATCATGTTTTTAGCAGGTACAGTAGGTTTAATAATTATGTCAATAATAATTCCAATGTTTGATTTCTATCAACAGATAAGTGGTTAAGATATGAGAACAGTATACACAGTAATATTATTCGTTGTTGGTTTATTTATGGGATCATTTTATAATGTGGTTGGATATAGACTCCCTAATAAAATGTCTTTGATAAAACCAAATAGTCATTGTACTAATTGTAAGAAAGAACTTAAATGGTATCATTTGATACCAGTTTTTTCGTATTTATTCTTAGGAGGTAAATGTGCATACTGCAAAGCCAAAATAGGAATTATACATCCATTAGTAGAATTAATAACTGGAGTACTTTTTGCTGTAAGTTATTATTCATTTGGTTTCACTTGGAATTTTGGAATAGCTTTGGTAGTCTCTAGCTTATTTGCCATAATTATTGTAAGTGATTTAAATTACTTAGTAATATCTGATGAAGTATTAGCGGTGGCAGGCAGTTTAATTATTGCTTTTAACTTCTTTAATTTAGGAATTATGGGAGTATTAAAGACTATTTTATATGGACTTATAATGTTTGGAATAATGTTTTTGATGATGAAACTTGGAAACAAAATATTTAAGCAAGAATCTCTAGGTGGAGGAGATATAAAACTAATGCTAGTTTTAGGTATGACATTGCCACTTATTATGAATATTTTTTCAATATTTATAGCATCGTGTATCGCACTGCCTATATCATTAATAATCCTATTTAAAAATAAAGATAATGTTATTCCGTTTGGACCTTTCTTAGTGGCGGGCAATTTATTAGTGATGTTTTTAAAATTAGATGTTTTAGAACTTGTAAAAATGTTTTAAGAATAGCAAAAAAAACTATTCTTTTTTTTGTGTTTTTGATAAAATAAAAATGGTGATGTTATGGCAAAACTATATTTCAAATATGGAGCAATGAACTCTGGTAAAACTATCGAAGTTCTACGTACATGCTACAATTATAAAGAACGAGGTTTAAATGTTATTTTAATTAAACCGAAAGTAGATTTAAAAGGTAGTAATAAAGTAGTATCAAGGATTGGTTTAGAAAGAGAAGTTGATTATTTAATATCTGATAAAGAAAATATCTATGATATGTTTATCGATGAAAATATAGATGTCATAATTGCCGATGAAGCTCAATTTTTTACAAGAGAACAAATTAATGAATTGTGGTCTTTAACAAAAAAGAAAGATATTGATATTTTATGCTATGGATTAAGATGTGACTTTTTAATGAATGGATTTCCGGGATCTACTAGGTTATTAGAAATAGCAGATTCCATAGATGAAATAAAAACAATTTGTGCCTGTGGTAAAAAGGCAACAATTAACATGCGATATGTTAATGGTGTTCCTTCTTTTGAAGGTGAGCAAGTATCAATCGACGGATTTAACAATGTCACATACGATTCAGTTTGTGGTGAGTGTTATATAAATCAAAGAGAAAAGGAGAAGAAATAATATGAAATACGTTTATTTATTTAGTGAAGGTAATAAAGATATGCGTAATCTTTTAGGTGGGAAGGGAGCTAACTTAGCTGAAATGACTAGTATTGGTTTACCAGTACCTCAAGGATTTACAATTACAACAGAAGCTTGTACAGCATATTATAATGACGGAAAAGAAATAAATGATGAAATTAAATCTCAAATAAATGAGTATATTACAAAATTAGAAGAAATAACTGGAAAGAAATTTGGAGATAAAGAAAATCCATTATTAGTTTCAGTTAGAAGTGGTGCAAGAGCATCAATGCCTGGTATGATGGATACAATTCTTAACTTAGGTCTAAATGAAGAAGTTGTAGAAGTAATAGCAGAGAAGAGTAATAATCCAAGATGGGCTTGGGATTGTTATAGAAGATTTATTCAAATGTATTCTGATGT
>JAEEGL014186213.1_pt1 | contig 29073 bp, 19 predicted proteins | sample 9134231 | NCBI WGS metagenome assembly JAEEGL01 (sample SAMN16246548, study PRJNA631951) | gut metagenome | biome: gut microbiome; feature: rumen; material: fiber-attached | host: Bos | place: Iran: Karaj | collected 2018-10 | reverse complement strand
GGCGACACTTTAGACCGTCATCAAAGTCTGTGGGGGCATCGAGCCCCCTACAGACTTTTGCGACAACAATGACGGCTCAACATTACCCGTCATCTGTCAAATGAGAGTATAAATCTGTAAACTTTTTTCAGGACGATACAAGATTAATTCATAAAATTCGCGAAATTCGCATTATAAAATCCTTGTGGGATGCGGTAAGTGGGCGTGCGAGGTTAGAACTTCCAGTAGGCGCCGATGGTGCCGTAGATGGGATAGAGTGTCTGCTCCACGGTTTTGAAGTCGCCCTTGAAGATGCCCGTCAGGCCCCAGTTGAGGTCGGCCGAGAGGCCGAGGTGCTCATGCACTTGCCAGTCGGCACCCACCTCGAGGCCCATCTGGCAGTTGCGCAGGTCGTCGCTGAAGTCGTAGGTGGCCCACTCACCCGGCTTGTCGCCCATGATGATTTTAGGGCCCACGGGGTCGCCCTGGCGCAGATAGCCGTCGGAGGCGATGCCGCTAAAGTCCTTGTTGAAGAGCACCGACACGTAAGGTCCGCCCTTCAAGGTCACCTTGTTGCTCAATTTGTAGGTTGCCAGCACCGGCAGGGTAAACATCCACTCGGTGACATCCTGGCTGACGTGGCCGGTAAAGAGGCCCTCGATTTTGCTGTCGCCCTTCACCACCTCCATGCGATAGCCCTTGGTGGTGACATCGACCTTCATGGACTTGTTTTCAATTCTGAGTCCCGTCATCAGCCCCCACTGGTTTTGCAGCGGAAACGACACGTCGGCTCCGGCCATCAGCGACGGCGTGAGGCTGAACTTGTCGATACTGCGTATGGTGGCGGGGATGCCCAGCGGTGCTGTGCCGCCTATGCTGTAGCCCACACGGGCTTTGATTGTCCACGACTCGGTGTCTTGTGCCATTGCCTGGCCACTAATCAGAGCCAAGGCGACAGCCATTATTATGATAAAACTTTTCTTCATGGTGTTTACGTTAATTAATTTTCGTCATTGTCAAACGATATCGCTACCTCGTCGATATACAACACACTGCCCACGGCGCCCTCAAACGACGCTCCGTCCTTGCTCGACGAGAACACGAGGGTCATGTTGTAGCCTTGCGCGGCGAGCAATGCCTCGTCGGCATCAGAGCCTTCGAAGAACATCTCGAAGCGCGTCCACTCGTTGGTGGGCGGCAGTGTAGCCACCTGTGCTTTCCTGACGATGTAGGGGCTTGAGAGCACGTCGTCGCCGTAGAGGTAGACGTCGTTGCCCTGCGCGTCCTTGTTGCGGTAGAACACGGCGTAGATGCTTGCCTCGTCGACTCGGCCCGGCACCTCTTGCATCTCCTTATTGGTGAACACGCTGCCTGGCTGATACTTGTAGTATCCTGTCACACGCACAGGCACACGGTCGATGGGGCGACCGAACTGGGTGGCCTTGAGAGCGTCGATGAGCACATTCTCAAGGATGAAGCGGCCAATGAACAGGTTGCCGGCAGCGATGGGCTTGCCGAACGCCTTGCCAAGTTCGCCGGCATACTGCGTATTCAGGCACACGCCGCGGCCCTTGTAGCCGTCAGGGGTGGAGTAAGTGGGCTGGTCCTCGGCTTGAGAATTGTATTTAATCAGAATAGCACCCAGGTTGCCCGATGCCCAGATGTTCTGGCGCATGCCGGCCTGGTCGATTTCGTAGAACTCATGATAGTAATTGCTGCTTGACTCCTTGGTCTCATAATTCTCGAAACTAAAGGTGAAAGTTGGCAGCGATGCCTCCTTGAACACCACGGTGTACTCACGCTTCCAACTGCCGTCCTGTGAAGTGACGGTGTAGGTTACCGGACCTTGCGTGAAGTCTTGCGGCGACCCATTGGCCGGCGAAATGGTGGCGCCCGGTGTGATGTTGAAATAAAGCGGCATGCTTTTGGGCAGCGAAATCAGCGAGCGCACGGTGAACACCAACTCATTCTCGGTGGTGGAGATATTTTCTAAGCGCATCTGCGACGGTTCGTAGAAATTTACGGCATACTCATCGCCTTCGACCCAAGCGCTTGTGATGTCGCACTCGGTGTTTGGCAACTCGTCCTTAATACACGATGTGCACATCAGCACAAGTGCAAGCAAAATTAATGGATAACGATTCATATAAAATTATTTATTGTTTTGATTTACAGATTCTTTACTGCGTCACACAACTGGCTCATGGCCTTCTCAAGGATGCTGCGCGGCACGGCCACGTTGAGCCGCATGTGCTGCTCGCCTCCCTGGCCAAACATTGTGCCGTCGTTCAGCGCCAGGAGCGCCTTGTTAACGAAGAGGTCGACCACACGCTCATGCGCCAGGCCCAATCCCGAGCAGTCGAGCCACACGAGGAACGATGCCTGCGGCTTCACAGCCACTATGCCGGGGATATGGTCGCGGCAGTAGTCGTACACAAAGTCAATGTTGCTCTGGATATATGCCAGGCACTCATCGAGCCACGCGCTGCCGTGCTCATAGGCCGCCAGCGTGGCCGTCGACGCCACCAGGCTGGGGCTGCACAACTCGTTGGTCTCCAACCAGGTGAAGAACGGGCGACGCAACTCAGTATTCTTGACCACACACCACGAACTCTTGATGCCGGCAATGTTGAACGTCTTGCTGGGCGCGCCCATGCTCACCGCCACAGCGGCAGCATCGTCGCTCACGCTGGCAAAGGGGTGATGCACGTTACCGTACACCGTAAGGTCGCAGTGAATCTCGTCGCTGAACACCGTCACGCCATATTTTCGGGCCAGACGCGCCACCTCGCGCAGTGTGTCGGCATCCCAGACGATGCCTATGGGGTTGTGCGGGTTGCACAGCACCATCATGCGTGGCTGCTCGGTGGCAAAGATATGCTCCAAGCCCTCGAGGTCCATGGCGTAGAAGCCGTCGGCCGTAGTGAGCAGCGGGTTGTTGAGCACGCGGCGGCCATTGCCCTTGATAACGTTCTTGAACGGATGATACACCGGCTCTTGAATCACCACCTTGTCGCCCGGGCGGGTGAAGTGGCTCACCACCAGGCCAAAGCCAGTGACGATGCCGGGCACATAAGTCACCTCGTCGCGCGTGAAGTCAAAGCCGTGGCGCTTGTGGTTCCAGTCGATAATCGACTGCCAAAAGCGGTCGGTGGCCATCGTGTAGCCGTAGATGGCATGGGCCATTCGCTCGCCGAGCGCTTGCGTGACTGCCGGGCAGGCGGCAAAGTCCATGTCGGCCACCCACAGCGGAATCAGGTCGGGGCGGCCAAAATAATCGTTCAGCGCGTCGCACTTTACACTGTCGGTACCGGCACGGTCGATTATCTGGTCAAAATTATACTGCTGCATAACAAAATCACTAATCTAAATTTTCGTTTTTCGGGCCCAAAATTACTATGAAACGGCGAAAACACAAAAAAAACACTGCGTTTTTCGGGAAATTTCATCGGAAATTACTTACTTTGCAGTCGGGAACGAATAAGCATGTCCCCACAAAGCGAAATGAGCACAAGCAACAAGAGTACGCCCGAGCAGGAAGCGGCCCTGATCGAGGCGGCCTATCAACACTTGCTGATGGGCTATCTGAATAGCAACCACCGCAAGAAGATAGAGATAATAGAAAAAGCGTACCACTTTGCGCGCAACGCCCACGAGGGCATCCGCCGTCGCAGTGGCGAGCCTTACATCATGCACCCCATCGCCGTGGCCACTATCGTGAGCCGCGAGATGGGCTTGGGGTCGACGTCGATTTGCGCCGCGCTGCTTCACGACGTTGTCGAGGACACCGAGTACACCATCGAGGACATTGAGGTGCAGTTCGGCCCGAAGATTGCGCGCATCGTCGAGGGGCTGACCAAGATTTCGGGCGGCATCTTCGGCAGCAACGCCTCGGCACAGGCCGAAAACTTCCGCAAACTGCTGCTCACCATGAGCGACGACATCAGGGTGGTGCTCATCAAGATGGCCGACCGCCTGCACAACATGCGCACGCTCGACTCCATGCCGCCGCAAAAGCAATTCAAGATTGCCGGCGAGACGCTCTACATCTACGCTCCGCTGGCTCACCGCCTGGGACTCTTTGCCGTAAAGACCGAACTCGAGGACCTGAGTTTCAAATATGAGCACCCCGAGGCACACGCCGCCATCGCCGAACAAATCATCACCAGCGAGGCCAAGCGTAACGAGATTTTCGACCGCTTTGCCGCGCCCATCCGCGAGCGCCTCGACAAGATGGGCCTCACTTACGAGTTTCGGGCACGCGTAAAGTCGTGCTACTCGATATGGAAAAAGATGCAGGCCAAGCGCATCCCCTTCGAAGAGGTCTACGACCTGTATGCCGCGCGCATCGTCTTTGAGTGCCCCAACGAGGCCGACGAGAAGCGCATCTGCTGGAACATCTACAGCGAAATCACCGACCTCTACCGCCTGCACCCCGACCGTGTGCGCGACTGGATCAGCACGCCCAAGGCCAACGGATACCGCGCCCTGCACATCACCGTGATGGGCCCCGACGGCAACTGGATAGAGGTGCAGATTCGCAGCCGGCACATGGACGACGTGGCCGAGCGAGGATTTGCCGCACACTGGAAGTACAAGATTGGCGAGGGCGACGAGGAAAACGAACTCGCCGCATGGCTGCAGACCATTGAGGACATCCTCAAGAATCCCGAGCCTAACGCCATCGACTTCCTCGACACCATAAAACTCAACCTCTTTGCCAGCGAAATCGTGGTGTTCACCCCCAAGGGCGAACTGATTACGCTGCCCAAGGATGCCAGCGTGCTCGACTTGGCCTTCACGCTGCACTCCCAATTGGGCACCCACTGCATCGCCGGCAAGGTGAACCACAAGTTGGTGCCGCTGTCGCACAAACTCAACAGCGGCGACCAGGTGGAGGTGCTTACCTCCTACTCACAGGAGCCGAAGGCCGAGTGGGAGAAATTCCTTGTCACCGCCAAGGGCAAGACGCGCCTGCGCGCCGCCCTGCGCCACAACCGCCGTGTGATTATCGACAAGGGCGAGAAGCGACTGCAGTCGTGGCTCGTGGCTAACGGCATCGAGCAGACCAGCGACGTACTCACACGCATCATCAGCAATGAGGGCGTGCACAACAAGGAAGAGTTGTACTACATGATTGGCAACGACGAGATTGCCGTGAGCGACCAGTTGCTGCGCAAGGTCAAGCCGCAGAGCGAGGGCATCATCAACAAGTGGTTGCGAAACCCGTTCGGCGGTGGCAAGCCCAAGGCCGATGCGCCCGAGGCAAAGGCCGGCGACCCCATCGACACCAAGCAGGTGTTTGTGCTCAAGACCGAGAATGGCGTGAGCAACTACGAGATTGCCAGTTGCTGCCGGCCCATCCCCGGCGACGACGTGGTGGGATACATCGACCAGAACAACCGCGTGATTGTGCATAAACTCGAGTGCCCCACCGCGATGCGCCTGAAGAGCAGTTACGGCAGCCGACTGGTGCAGACGCGATGGGAGAACCGCTCAGAGCGCTTCCAAGCCAACATGCACGTCGAGGGTATCGACCGACGGGGCATTCTGCAAGAAATCATCTACATCATCTCCACCAACATGTCGATTGACATGCGCACCCTCGACATCCAAGCCGATGGCGGCGTGTTCAAGTGCGACCTGGAGGTGCTCATTCAAGATGCCGACGTGGTGACCAACCTGTGCAAGCGACTCAAGAAAGTCAAGGGGGTCAACATGGCAACACGCATCAGTTAACCACACACTACGTCATGAAGAAAACCACAAGACATCACATCATTATCGCGCTCATGCTGCTGGCGGCCGTCATCGCGATGGCGCTGTCGCTGCCGCGGCAAAGTGGCGTGCCCGAATACAGTTACGAGGTGGGCAAGCCGTGGATTAACCCCACGCTCACGGCAATGTTCGACGTACCCATCGAGTACGACAGTGAGACCACCAAGCGCATCACCGACAGCGTGAAGTCAGACTTCATCCCCATCTTTGACCGCGAGGAGAAGACCGGACAACGCCAGGTGGCGCTGCTGGCCAAAGCCCTCGACAGCACGCCGGGCATCTCGGGCAACAAGCAGGCGCTGCTCAGCATGCTCACTAAAATCTACGACGACGGCATCGTCGACAACGACACCTACGACGCCATGCGGAGCGGCGAGCGCCCGCAGGTGCGCATCCTCGAGGACAACAATGTGGCGCGCCTGGTCGACACGCAAAACATGCGCTCGGTGCGCGTGGCCTACGAGGCGATTGACAGCGTGCTTCACGTGTCGTCGACAATGGCGGCTATCCGGCTCAACGACTACCTCACGCCCAACGTGGTGCTCAACACCGAGGAGAACGACAAACTGCTGCGCGACGCACTCAGCAGCGCGCTAACCCCGAAGGGCGTGGTGCAGGCCGGCGAGGCAATCGTGTTTAACGGCACCGTGGTCACGCCGCAAAAGGATGCCATCATCCAAACCTACACGCGCATGCTGCAAGAGCGGCAGACGCTCGACGGCGACGACACATTCACCCTGCTGGGCGAGGTGGCCGTGGTGGCAATACTCATGCTGGTGTTCGCTGTGTTCATGTACAAGATGCGGCCGCGCATCTATTGGCAGATGCGGCGCATGGTGTTCCTGATACTGTTTATGGCGCTCTTTGTGGTGGCCGTGTTCTGGCTTACCAAATTCCGCGTCAACTTCCTGTACATGATTCCGTTCGCCATGGTGCCCATCATCATCACCACGTTCTACGACGCGCGCACCTCGTTCTTCACCCACATGGTGGTGGTGCTCATCTGCTCGCTGGTGGCAACGCACCAGGCCGACTTCATCATCATGCAGTTCCTGGCGGGCGGCATCGCCATTGTGTCGATTCAAGAACTTACCAAGCGCTCGCAACTGGTGCTGTGCGCATTCTTCATCTTCCTGTCCTATGTCATCTCGCACACCGCGCTCACCTTTGTGCGCGGCGGCAGCCCGAGCAGCCTGGGCTGGTACTTCCCCATGTATTTCGCCATCAACAGCGTGGTGCTGTCGTTTGCCTACATCGTAATCTTCCTCGTCGAGAAAGCCTTCGGCTTCACCTCCACGGTGACACTGGTGGAACTCTGCGACATCAACACGCCGGTGCTGCGACAACTCGCTGAGAGTTGCCCGGGCACCTTCCAGCACTCGCTCCAGGTGGCCAACATCGCCAGCGAGGCGGCCCTGAAAATTCAGGCCAACATGCAGTTGGTGCGCGCCGGAGCGCTCTACCACGACATCGGCAAGATCGACAATCCCGCCTTCTTCACCGAGAACCAGAGCGGCGTGAATCCGCACGACGCGCTGGAGCCGCAGCAGAGCGCGCGCATCGTGATTCAGCACGTCACCGACGGCATCAAGCGCGCCGAGAAAGCCCGCCTGCCGCAAGTGTTGCGCGACCTCATCGCCCAGCACCACGGCAAGGGCATCACGCGCTACTTCTACGCCCAAGACTGCAAGGCGCATCCAGGGCAGGAAATCGACCGCGGACCGTACTCCTATCCTGGGCCCAACCCGCAGACCAAGGAGGCCGCCATACTGATGATGGCCGACGCCTGCGAGGCCGCCGCCAAGAGTCTCAAGGAGCACGATGAGAACTCGCTGCGGGCCACGATTAACCGCGTGGTCGACAACCAGATTGCCGACGGACTGCTGCGCGAGTCGAACATCAGTTTCCGCGACGTGGAGACGGTGAAACGCATCTTCTTGCAGCGCCTCTGCGCGTTCTACTACACGCGCATCTCCTACCCCGACGACGTGAAGCCGGCAATCATCAACGACGAGCACGACGACACCGACGACTGATGTGGGTTAAAGTTTCATAACGGCACAATTACAAGCGCCACAAGTAAGTTTGTCTTATAGAACTTGCCTATAAGTTTATGATTGGTCAATACATACTCCTGGCACTGGGGTTTGCCGCCTGGGCGGCATCGCTGGTGTTTATCTTCAAGCCGCGATGGTGGGCTGCGCCGCTGGCGTGGCTGGCGCTGTTGCTGCTTCACCTGAGTTACTACATCGGCGTGCACACCGACACCTTCATCTTCTGGGGCATCGCCGCGGCGTTGGCTGCCGGCATGACCTATCTGCGACCTAACGTCGACGATGCCACGCTAAGCGCCAGCAAACTTTACATCGCCGTCTCGGCAATCGCCGGATGCCTGCTGGGCATGCTGCTGGGCGCGCGCATGATGGTGCTCGGCGTCATTGTGGGAGCATTCATCGGCCTGATGGCGTTCACCCGAACGCCCGCCGGACGACCGCTCCGACTTGCCTATTCCGATTTTTTGTACTACTTTTGCGCCAAATGCCTGCCGGTGATTGTCACCGTGGCTATCGACGGCATAGCAATCGAGGGTTTTATCCTGTAAATTGACAATATGAAACAGAACATATTCACACTGCGCACACTACTCGTCACGCTCACCATAGCACTCACACTCACCGCCGCCGCTCAGCGGCCACAACCGCCGGCAAGCGGCAAATTTGAGGTGCACAAGGTCGACTTCAACCATGTGAAGGAGGTCATCGAGAACCCCAACTCGGTGTACTTCTACCCCAAACTCATGCAGTCGTTCCTGAGCAACGACACCACCATGTCGATTGAGGCTTACCGCAACCTCTACTACGGCTACACCTTCCAGGAGGACTACAACCCGTTCCGCATGAGCGTCTACAGCAACGTGGTGGAGCAACTCTACTACAAGCAGCCACACTCGCGCGAGGAGTGCGACAGCATCATGAAGTATGCCGGCCTGTCGCTCGACGACAACATCTTCGACCTTGACCAGATGCAATACTTCATCTTCGCCCTGAAGGAGAAAAAGCGCCATGCGCGCGCCGCCGTGCGCCAGTTCCGTCACGACCGCATCGTGGCAGCCATCATGAGCAGCGGAAAAGGCACTAAAGAAGAGCCCTGGGTGGTGATTATGCCCAGCCATGAGTACAACATTGTGAATATGCTGGGGTATGTGGCCACCGAGCACCGCGACGAGGGCAACGGCCTGGAATACATCGCCGTGCAGCCCAAGGAGGGGAAAACCACGCAAGGCTTCTACTTCGACGTCAAGCGCATGATGGAAGTCGCCAACCTCAAGTTCCCCGACAAATAGCCCCCGTTTTCAACGCGAATTCCACGAGGGGATATTCCAACGCGAATTCCACGAATACTTTTTTGCAGAAATGCGAATTTCACGAATTAAACGAATTAATCTACTGATATTCAGTTAAATAATTCGCAAAATTCGCGAAATTCGCATTTAAAAATTATAGTTAGCGGAATTCGCGTTAAAAAATCGTGGGGTTAGGATTTTGCGTTAAGGCGGCGCTGGTGGTAGATTTCGAGCGAGTTAATGGCGTTTTGCCACAGGATGTAGCAGCCGGGGCCCACCGAGCACAGCGGGTTCAGGTAGGTGTAGGCAATCCACACGGCAAACGCCGTGTTTTTCTGTCCAAGGCCCTGTCCGCTCTCGATGGTGGCGTGCGAGAAATGCCCCACATAGCGTCCTAAGGCAAACTGCACAATGCACAGCAAGAACGAGATCAGCGCGATGGCCAGCACAAAGCCCACCGTGGTGCCGGCGTGCGCGATGTACTTCACCGTGGAGCCGGTGACGATGCTCAACGACATGCCCCACATGTAGAACGAGAGGTCCTCGATGCTCACTATCCAGGCGTGAAGGCGGTGCATGAAGTGCTTCACCACGTAGGCCGCCAGCATGGGCACCAGCAGCACCATGCACACCTTGTAGAGGATGGCCAGGAACGACTGCCAGAAACTGATGTCGACGCTCTGGTCGATGAGCGGGAACACCAATGGCACGGTGAACGCCGTAACAAAGTTCGACAGAAACGTGTAGGTGGTCATCGACTCCAGGTTGCCGCCCAGTTTGCCGGTCACCACGGCGGCCGCCGCGGCACCGGGCGCAATGATGCAGGTGAGGATGCCCTCCATCATAATCAGGTTGTTGCCCTCTAAACCCATCAGCACTATCGAGCCCGCCACCAGGGCCACCAGCAGCAATTGAAGCACGGTGAGCCACCAGTGCCACGACACCGGGCGCATGCGGTGGAAGTCAACACGGCAAAACGTGGTGAACAGTATCATACCCATAAAGAATGGGTAGATAAACTCGAAAATCGGGTCGAAGAAGCGCGCCGCTGGGTCCAGGGCCGGCACATTGGCAAACACCAAATAAAGCACCGTGCCCGTGACGATGGCGCTGGGCAAGGTCCAATCCTTAAGAAACTGTATTATAGCGCGAAACATGAGTTGTTCTCGATGTATAAAAAACTATTCTGTTAATATAAGACTCAACTGTATTAGCAGTGTGGTTTTTTGAAAGATGCTATTGTGCTTGCGAAATTACACAAAATCTTTCAACTAACGACACTTTTTACGCTAAAAATCGCTCATGTATCTTTAGGCGCCAAAAAAGTATTCTTGATGGTTTTTTAGGAAGTTTTTTTAAAAAAAGCATTATTTCTTTTGCGTAACAAAAAAAATACTTATCTTTGCGGCCAGACCCCGGTTTATTATTAACATTTAAACTATTTAGTATGGAAGAAGCATTAAAATCACCCAAGAGCGATGTCCAAGTCCGAGACTTAGATAACACGCTCACATTCCACGTGGTGTTGCACAATCGTGCAGCAACCTTTATGTACCTTTATTTGAGCTCCGGCACTGTCACAGTGACTGTTCAAAACATTCGCTCCGCTTCGGGGGCATTAGTTTATAATGGAAATACTGGGTTATTAGTAAGTAATAACCGACTTTTCACCATCAGTAACGTGGATCATCAGATAGATAATGATCATTTCATTCGAGACATTGTCACTAATGTTTCAACCATCCCACATTCAACTGAATTTAGGGTTGAGGCAACGGCTTATCGGGAATTTGACATTGTGATTTCTGACAAGACAAAAATCAAGATTATTGGAACCCCGTCTTTCTTCTCACGCTGGAAGATGGACATGTTTAGTGGATGCACTAATCTGGAATCGCTATTTGCCCGTGGGCGCATTGTTAAGAGTGGCCAAGAAGAACATACCGACACTTATTACCTAAGGAACTGCAAAAAAATAAAAACAGTGTGGGTAGACTGTAATCCTGAGATTGTAATGGACATGAACGATTTCAAAGACATTATTGATGGTGAAACCGAACTTGAGGATTTTCATCTCTACCCATATACTTTCGACTTTCCTATGGGTGGGTCTTACATTTTCAATATTAACACTTTTGTAGAAGTTCCGATAGATGATAATAATCAACTCATTACGCATTTTAAGTATTTCAGTGCGGCGGGTAGTTATGCCTATCCACTACGCGGAGTGACTGGTGAAGCAGCAACATTCGATTCAATTACAGGCTTGACAAGACTCACTATCACATACACTTCTGTTACACCACGTATCTATAGTAAACAAGATGTGACAGTTATATACAATAATAATATGGAAACTTATAACATACCAACCAACAATGGAAACGAATAACAAAGCACTACAATCCAATCCGCAGATTGAAAAACTGACGCTTAACGGCGTTGAATTTGATGCGGTACGCCACGAGATTAACAGTCTCAGTGATTTGATAGGCATAACAGAAGGCGATGAGGATTCTTCATTGCGGGATGGAAGAAACTCTGACACTATTAATTTATCTTTTTATAATGATACTACTATCATTATTTATAAGGTGACATCAAATAATTTTCCCATGCCGATATCTGACTATCCATACTCGGTATATGAGATTAACAACACAATCGACTTGGATGGGAAGATTCTTATAATGCCCAAAAAGAGCATTCTTAAATTTGGGAACACAGGTAAGCTGACAAACGGAACAGTATTGAGCAATCATACCATAGTCGTGAACATGGGTGATGCCACGAGTGATAATCGTGGTGGATTATATCTGAACGATCATCAGGTTGGAAAAGTTGATATTATTGGAAAAATATTTAACGAACTGAATCAAGAAATCACGGTCAAAGGCGATGTTATACCTGATGATTCAACCCCATTGTTATACAACTACATTCCTCACTCAATTGTGAGAGACCAATATGACTGTAGATTCATCAACCAACTCAATAGGCGAGCACGAAATGTTGGTTTAACTGAATGCATTTTAATGCTTACTTGCATAGGCGATAATTATAATAATGGAAAAGTCATCGGTGGAGGTGATTGGGATACAACAAACAATTCTCCAGAATATATGGCTAATGAGATTTTCTTGAATCGACTCAAGGTGCGAGCCGTAAAATTCCATTCTAAATATTGGCACGGGCCAATTGGTGACTATTTCCAGTTTATTTATAATTATGTGGGACTCTTAAATGCGAAATTAAAGACGCTGAACTCAACAAATCCTGACTATACTGTTGATTTATTTAAAGAGGTATATATTATAAATGAACGACCGGATTGGACAGACCAATATTGTAGTGTCGTTCCAAATATCATCAACAACCTTCCGCAAACAGATATAATTCCTATAGATGAAAACATTCCTGACTTTTTCGGTTTTACTTGGCACATATCATATGCTGGTATTAACCAAATGCTTGTATCAGACCCTTCATTCTATAATAAAATATATCCGGGATTGAACTTTTATCCTCGTATGACTCGCAGGACAATAAATCCCGAGTGGGACGACGCGCAACTTGACACTTTTATTCATAAATATGGACTTGTGGAACAAGTCATGGAACACTTTACGTCAATAGATTCAATTTGGGATGGGACACACTCATTTGATGGTGGCATACCGATTTCAGAGGTTGGTTGTTGTCCTAATCAAAGGGCATTAATCGCCCCATCGGCCGACCCGGGCTCAACAATTGGCAGTTTTCAGGAAAACATTATGCCGCTGTACTGGAAAGTAATCGGCTCAGTGGCAAATAGGCTGAAATTCAAATATATTGTTGTGTTTTTCCACAATTGGATTTATGATAACTCTTACGATGTCGATAACACATTATTAGACAGCGGAAACCCGTACATTGTTCGTCAAAACGCGAATCTTGTTGCGAGAATGTATAAAGTTTTCAAAGATTTCAGAAACTCAAACAACCAACTATTATGAAACGTTTATTATTAATCTTTACCACAATATTTCTTGCTTGTGGCTATGCTATAGCCGACAACAGGGTAATTGTCGACAATTTGAAGTATATTGTTTATGATGATGGCACTGCCGCTTGGATAGCCGGTTGTGTTGGTAGTGAACCGAAGTATACGGCCCCCGAACAAGACACTATTATAGTAGCCGATTTTGTTCAATTTGAAGGCAAGAACTATCCTGTAACCTCAATTGTAGCCCGATCCGACAATGACGTTAAAAGACCTCTTTACTATCACAATTATATCTTAGGTTCAAACGTAAGAGTCATAGAACGTAGTGCTTTTAGGTATTTTAGTATTTTGTCATTGGATTTGAGAAATGTTGAGATCATTAAAAGTTATGCATTTAAAAATTGTTATTTCCATCGCCCATTGGACTTGAAAAAAGTAAAAAACATTGAGACTGAGGCGTTTGGCAACTCTATCTTTAAGGTTTGGTACGAAGCCTGGGTGACGGATGTTGACGCTGAGTTGCCACCAATCAATTTCAGAAACGTGGAACAAATTGGCGATGCTGCATTTAAAGATGCCGTTATACAATTAGGCACAAAATCTATAACTTTGCCAGAGACAATCACAAGCATGGGCAAAGTCGCCTTCTACAAAACACAAATCAATGAAGTTATTGTTAACACCGATATTTTAAGTGACAGCCTGTTCGCAACGGACTTAATCAATGGAGGAGGGAATAATAGCCTTGACGATACTTTTTGGAATTATCAAAAAGAGCATCAAGTGGCCTTGAATGTCGTTTTAAATGGCTCTTACGACACGATACCTCAGTCCTGCTTTCGTAATCGTGTCTTGGCAAGCAATCCATTACCTCAAAGTTTTGTAATAATCGGTGCCGATGCATTTAATCACTGCTATTTCCCTGAATCATCGATAGTCTTTCCGAACATGTTGAGAACTATTGCAAACAGTGCTTTCAGAGAGAGCCACATACTGTCTGTCACCTTCCCGTCGTCACTCGAGACAATAGAGAACTATGCATTTTACCGAAGTACACTTGAGAATGTTGACTTTGGCGGATCTGCGCCAAACTTTGACATCACTGCGTTTGAACAAACGCGCTGGTTGATGAACGCTGAATATGGAATGCTGTATAGCGGAACGACAGCAGTGCATTACATTGGCACACCACCTGAGCAATTTACTATCAGAGACGGAACAACGCGTATTGAAACAGGTTGTTTCTCTCGTAAAACGTCGTTGGTCAAGGTGTTCTTGCCAGAGTCATTGGAGGAAATCGGAGGCAGCGCTTTCAGCAGATGCAGCAACCTGACCGATGTGGTGTTGCCGGCAAACAACAACCTGAAAACGATCGGAAGCTATGCTTTCTATAATTGCCCTAAGTTAGAAAACATCGAGAATTTCGACAATGTGGAATATCTTGGCCAAGATGCGTTCATTAGTGGCTTAAATGATATTAATGATATAACGCCTGCCTGGTACATTAATCAAGAGACGGGATTGGTGTACGTGGGCAAGGTGGCATTGCGCTATCGTGGTGATATGCCAGAAAACACTACTATCACTTTAAAGCCAAACACGACCATGATTGCTGAATATTGCTTCTTTAATCAAAGCAATCTGGTTGCCATTGACTGTGGCGACTCATTGAAATACATCTCTGAGAGTCCCTTTCTTAGTTGTACGAATCTGAAAACATTCACACTCAACAACGGCAATCTTCATTTGGAAAATATTGCCAAAAATGCATTCAATAGTTGCTCGTTTAATGAACTGCATATTACCGACTTGGCATCTTGGTTGTATTCCTACGACACACCACCCACCACTCTCGACAACGCGGGATTATACGATGTGCTATATCCTTCGATTTATTATAATGCAAATCGTGATAATTCTGTCATAAAAGCGAACAATGTATACGTTAACGGTTCCAAATTGGAACACCTCAATGTCCCCGAGGGTGTGACTACCATACACTCTAATATGATCGAGGGCTGCTCATCGCTCAAGTCGGTGCACATCCCATCCACCTGCTCACGCATCACGGGTAACAGCGGTGTTTTCTTCAACTCGCCGCTTGAGACCATCACCATTGCCGATGGTAACACCGCCTACCGTGTGCGTGACAATGCGCTTTACAGGAAGGTGGATTTCTATTGCGACACGCTTATCGTCGAGACTGAATGGGGTGGCACATCCACGCCGCCATCGCACTATGAGACACTATTAAAATTCACCGACTGGATTCTCGAGAAAGGCTCTAAAAACACGAAAACCATACCGCCTGTGGCAAAGGTCGTGGACTATGCCTTCTCCCGCACGCGCAATCCCAACCTCCTCACTTTCGAGGAGGGGACGAAGAAGATTGGCAAGTACGCCTTCAGCCACTGCAACTTCAAGAAAGCCGTCTTGCCACACTCGCTTATCGAACTCGGCGACTACGCCTTCAACTGGTGTAACAACCTTGAGGAGGTCGTTATCGGGCCACAGAAGCCCGCGTTCGGCCACCAGCCGTTTGTCAACTGCGCCAAACTCAGCACCATTAGGCTTTACATCAAAGACCCGTCGGTGTTCACCGGCAACGCATCAAGCAGCGTGTTCCCCGCAGGATGCGTGATTTACGTGCCGCGCGGCAGCGGCGAGAGTTACCGCAGCACGCCGTATTTCACCGGCTACGAAATCCGCGAGTTTGACGACGCGCCCAAGGGCGACGTCGACGGCAATGGCGTGGTTGACGGCATCGACCTGAACACGATGATCAACTTCATCTTGGGCAAGTCGTCACCATCGGTTACGCAACTTGAAATTGCCGACTTCGATGGTGATGGTGCCATCGACGGCACCGACCTCAACCAAATGATTAACACAATATTAGGACAATAAAAAAGATTATTATGACAACCGAAATATATCGCCCGCGGACGGCCGCAGGTGTAGTAAAATACATGGAATTGACACACAGCATGAACGTCTATATCGACGTGTATCTTCAACTACCCACAGTTGAATATCAAGGAAATCTCACAGCCTGCACTATGTGCCGCAACGAGTATCACCTGATGAGCCACGGCGACCTGGCCAACTTGGCTTTGACAAGTGACTACACGCCATCGGCCGACTTAAACGAAGACTGGTGGTTCAACGCCGTGAACGAGGCTGGCAGTGAACTTGACATCTTCCTGCAGACCGACGGCGGCAAGGTGTATCTGTGCGCCGAGTCGACCGCCGCACTTCTGATTGTGGTGCGCAACTTTGACCTCGGCCGTGAGATTCCGGTCGAGTCCATGGCCGGTATGCCCTATAGCGCTATCCACATCGAGCGCGATGACACCACCTGCCTACGCCCGGCCCGCCCAGAGTAGATCGCCACTGACTAAGTAATCTGGCACATCACGCCACGAAATCAAAAGGCGCGCCACCCACCCTGGGACGGCGCGCCTCGCTATTTCATAATATTTTGATTGCCTCGATGCTTACCTTGATGCCTCCTTTGATATGAAGTAAAACACGAATACTCACGAATTATCCATTAATTCTTTGATTACAAGATAATTATCAGAGAATAATTTACGAATAATTCATGGATAATTCATGTTTAACTTTACTCAAGTGGGTAATTCATGTTTAACGTGAGTTGGGTATAAGAAAAACGCATGCTTGGCGCATGTAAGTGGCTGAGACATCCTCATTTTCACCCATCACGTCATTATGACACACCCGAACTTGCTAACGCATTGATTCTGTGGCTATATTATACCGAACTCACGTTGTATTACGGGCGGTCGCAGCGCATTTTCACGTGCAGGATGCCGCAGTCGTCAAAGGGCTCGCTGATGACGTTGAAGCCCATGTCCTGATAGAAGCCGATGACATAGCATTGGGCGTCGATGGTGATGTATTGCGCGCCCTGCCGCCAGGCGTCGGCCATGGCGGCGCGCATGATGCGCTTGCCCAGCCCCACGCCGCGCCGTGAGTTCACCACGCGGCCGATGTGCATCTCGCCCGGCGCGTCGCCCCAGTAAAGGCGGGCGTGGCACACCACATGGTCGCCGTCCCGGATGGCGTAGTGCGTGGCACTGTAGTCGATGCGGTCAAACTCGTCGTAGAAGCACGACTGCTCAAGCACAAACACGTCGAAGCGCAACTTGAGGATTTCATAAAGTTCGCGCGGCGTGAGTTCGTCGAAGGGTTTCACAACCATGTCAGTGTTCTCCATCGTTCAGTGAGTTAATGTATTTATAAAGCCGGGCGTAGAAGGGGTGGCGCGTCATCGTCGCCACGTCGCCCAGGATAATCAGTTTCATGCGTGCTCGTGTGATGGCCACATTCATGCGCCGCAGGTCGCGCAGGAAGCCTATCTGCCCCTCATCGTTGGCGCGCACGAGGCTGATAACCACCACGTCGCGCTCCTGACCTTGGAAGCCGTCGACGGTGTTCACCGTAAACTGGCCCCGCAAGGGCTTGAAATAGTCGCTGCGCCGCACCAGTTGGCGCAAATACTGCACCTGAGCGCGATAAGGCGAGATGATGCCCACGTCGATCCGCTCGTCGATGATGCGCTGGCGCCCCACCCGCTCAAAGTAGCGCTGCAGCATCTCCAGCGTGAATTGCGCCTCGGCGCGGTTGATGCGGCCATAGCCGTCGCCGACCATCTCCTCATGGCCGTCGAGCGAGGCGGTGTCGATCCACGTGATGGGGATGTCCCAGTCGAGGATGCTGCGGTAACGCACGCTGGGGTCGCTGCTCACCTGGCCGTGGTAGAACCACTGGCTCGAGAAGCGCATGATGTCGTCGTGCATGCGGTATTGCACCTGCAGCAGCGTCACGCACGACGGGTTGCTGGCCACGATGCGCTCCATGAGCGTCGTCCCCAGGCCGCCCTTCAGCGCCTCGTAGCACTTGACGGTGGGCGGCAACTGGCAGTGGTCGCCGGCGAATATCACGCGCCCGGCCTTGCGGATGGCAATCCAGCACGCCGCCTCAAGGGCCTGCGCCGCCTCGTCGATAAACAGTGTGGCGAAGCGCATCCCCTCGAGCACCCGGCTGGCGCTGCCGGCCAGCGTGCACGCTATGACGCGCGCTTGGGCGAAGAGGTCGTTGTGGATGCGCAACTCGAGTTCGGTGATGCGGCTTTTCAGTCGCTCCACCTTTTGGTGGTAGGCATCGGAGCCACGTCGCGCGCCGCGCACCTCACGCAGCGCCTTGCGCAGGCTCCACAGTTGCGGATAGTCGGGGTGAGCCTCGTAGCGCCGCTCGTAGGTCTGCGCCAGCATCTTGTCGGTCACGCGCGTGGGGTTGCCCACACGCAGCACCTCCACGCCGCGCTCCATCAGGCGCTCGCTGATCCAGTCCACCGCCATATTGCTCTGGGCGCACACCAGCACCTGGCTCTCACGCCGCAGCGTCTCGTAGATGGCCTCGACCAGCGTGGTCGTCTTACCGGTGCCCGGCGGGCCGTGCACCACAGCCACGTCCTTGGCCCACAGCACCTCGTTCACGGCGCGCTCCTGCGTGGGGTTGAGCCACGGGAAGCGCATGGGCGCAAAGGTGAACTTGGCAGGATGGCCGGGGTTGTAAAACAGGTCGCGCAACTCGGCCAGACGGTTGCCCTTGGCACGGCTCACGCGGTCCAGCGCCTCGAACATCAGGCGGTAAGTCGTCTCGTCGAACGACAGTTGCACGCCCAGCGCCTCGGCACCCTGCACATCGGCCACGGCAGTGGCGTCGGGCATGACGACCACCATGCGCTCGGCCTCGGCATAACTCACGGTGGCCGTGAAGTTGTAATAAGTGATGCCGTCCAGGCCGCTCTGGCGGAAAAACACCACTTGGCGCCCGTATTCGAAGTTGTGCTCAATCTCCAGGTCGTCGGTGCGCATCACCTCCAGCACCAACTGGTTGAGCGAGTTGTAGTAACTGCGGCCCACGCGCAGCGGATACCAGCAGTCGCCACGCTTCACCTTACGGCCCACGCCCATCACCTCGGTGAGGCGACGGAACTCCTCGCGCTCGTGCTCATACTCGAGTTGCAAGAGGGCGCGCTGGCGTTGCAATTCCAATATCGGCGATACTACCGGCATAACACTACTGACAAAACTGCGACAAAATTACACCATTTTACCCAACCAACCATAATTTTACACAGAGAATTAAACCCGAATCAGTTATTGACAATTAGCGTAATTCGAATTCACATCACCCACTCACCACAGTGGCAGTGGTATGATATTCTACACGAATACTCACGAATTAACCATTAATTTTTTGATTCAAAGGACTACACATAAATAATTAATGGATAATTCATGTTTATCCTGTCCACAACATATGAGCAAGATGTTGTGGGGGCTATATTATGCTGGGGGTTTACGTTATTTTACCAGCCGATTTAGTGGGCGTGGTTGGCAGTTAGCATTTATTAAATATTTTTTGGTGGGCAATAAGGAGCAAAGTGAACAATAATCGCTAACTTTGCAAGTTGATACGTATAGATAAACAATAAAACATTACATAGTGATGAAACTCCGACAAGTGTTACTTGGATTGGGTGCCACCCTGGCACTTAGCGGCGTGGCGCAGCCCACGGTGATGAACAGCGACGCGCAAGCCTTTCTGGAGCGCGGCCGCCTGATGTACGAGAGTCGCAACTACGTTGGTGCCATCGACCAGTTGAGCCACATGCTTCAACTGCCGTGCACCACCGACATGGAAGAAGAGGCCGAGTTGCTGATTGCCATGAGCAGTTTTGAGCGCGGCGAGAGCCAGAGCCTCGACCTGCTGATTACGTTCGTCGAGGAGCACCCCACCTCGCCGCGTGCCCAGTTGGCCCAGGAGAAGATTGGCAACTACTACTTCTACCGCGGCGACTGGAAAAATGCCCTGCTGAGTTACTCGCTGGTGCGCGAGCGCGCCCTTAACGCCGACATGGACGAGAACGTGATGTACCGCATCGCCTATTGCCACCTGCGGCTCGGCGAGTGGGACCAGGCACGCACGCTCTATGAGCGGCTGGCACGCACAAAGCGCTACGGCAGCGCCACCGATTTCTACAACGCCTATATCGACTATGCCCAGGGCGACTACGACACCGCGCTGGAGCACTTCCAGGCCATCCCCGCCACGAGCGAACTGGGCTATCAGGCGCAGTATTACATCACACAAATCAAGTATCACCGCCAGCACTACGACGAGGTGATTGCCACCGGACAGCAGTTGCTCGCCGAGGGGCAGAACGACTACTTCACCGCCGAACTCAACCGCATGGTCGGCGAGAGCCATTACCACAAGGGCAACCGCGCCAAGGCCCGCCAGTACCTGCAGCAGTACATCGATAATCCCGACGTGGAGATTTACCGCACCGCGGCCTACACGATGGGTGTGCTCGACTACGACGACGGCAAGTATCAGCGCGCCATCGACCTGATGGGCCTGGCCATCGGCGAGAACGACGCCCTGGCGCAGAGCGCATGGCTCTACCTGGGCCAGAGCAAACTCAAACTTGGCGACAGCGACGGCAGCGCGCGAGCCTTTGAGCAGGCCGCCAGCATGAACTACGACGCGGCAGCGCGCGAGACGGCGCTCTACAACTACGCCGTGGCGCAGCACAAGGGCGCACGCACACCCTTCGGCAAGAGCATCGACCTCTTTGAGGAGTTTCTCAACGACTATCCGCGCTCACAGTACAAGGACAAGGTGGAGGGCTACCTGGTCGACGCCTACCTCACCGGCAACGACTACGAGAAAGCCCTGGCCAGCATCTCGCACATCAAGAATCCAGGCTCCACAGTGCTCAAGGCCAAGCAATATGTGCTCTACAACCTCGGCGTGCAAGCGCTGAGCAACGGACAGACCGACCTGGCCATCGACCGCCTGAAGCAAGCCGTGGCACTGGGCGAGCGCGACAAGACAGTGCTCAACGAGGCGCGCCTGTGGCTCGCCGAGGCACAATACCGCTCGGGCAACTACAAGGAGGCCACCAGCAACCAGATGAGTTACATCAACGCCGCCGGCAAGGACGACAGCAACTATGGCATCGCCCAGTACAACCTGGGCTACTCGCTGTTCCAGCAGCGACGCTACCCCGAGGCCAAGAAAGCCTTCCAGAACGCCATCAACAGCAAGCAACTGAGCGACGACCTCCGCGCCGACGCCTACAACCGCTTGGGCGACACGCAATATTACAATCGGGAGTTCACCGCCGCACAGCGCAGTTACGACCAGGCGATGAAGGAGGACAAAAACGCCACCCACGACTATGCCATGTATCAGAAGGGCATCATGATGGGCATGAACAACCAGTGGGCCGAAGAAGTTGCCCAACTCGACGCCATGCTCAAGCAGTACCCGGCATCGCCGCTGGCCCCGCAAGCCATGCTCGAGAAGGGCAACGCACAGGTGCACATGGGCAATGGCGAGGCCGCTTTGGCAACCTTCAACGGCGTGGCAAAGAACTACCCCAAGACCGCCGAGGCACGCAAAGCGCTGCTGCAAGTGGCACTGGTCAACAACAACCTGAACCGCACCGATGCCGCCATCGAGGCTTTCAAGCGCGTCATCAAGACCTATCCCTCGAGCGAGGAGGCACAGACGGCCGCCGAGGACCTCAAGTTGATTTACGCCGAGCGTGGCGAGTTGTCAAAATTGCAGAGTTTCCTGGCCTCGGTGCCTAACGGCCCGCGCATCGACGTGAGCGAGATCGACCGCCTCGACTTTGAGCAGGCCGAGAAAGCCGCCATCGCCGACACGCCCGACATCAGCAAGATGCAGGCCTATCTGGCCAAGAACCCCAACGGCACCTACGCCGCCCGAGCACGCTACTACATCGCGCGCCACAACTATATGAACGGCAATCTGGACGCTGCGCTCACCGGCCTCGACGACGCCCTGAAGGGCAACGGCGACGCCTCGTGGGCCGAGGATGCCATGGCAATGCGCTGCGACATCCTGAGCCGCCAGGGCAAACTCAACGAGGCGCTGAAGGCCTATCGCGAACTGGCTGAGAAATCGAGCAGCGACGATAACCGCATCGTGGCCGAGATGGGCGTGATGCGCACCGCCATGAAACTGGAAAAATGGGTCGAGGTGACTAACATAGCCACCAAACTGCTCACCAACAGCGCCCTCACCGGCGACGAGGAGCGCGAGGTAGCGCTTGACCGCGCCCTGGCAGCACGCCATCTGGGCGACACGCGCGGCGCCGAGGCCGACCTGAAGAAACTGGCCGCCGACCCGCAGAGCGAAGAGGGCGCGCAAGCCGCCGTCGAACTCGCCACGATACAATTCGAGGCCGGCAACTACAAGGATGCCGAGAAGACCATCAACGCACTCATCGATGCCGGCACGCCGCACCACTACTGGCTGGCACGCGGCTTCCTCGTGCTCGCCGACTGCTACGCCAAGCAGGGCAAGACGAGCGACGCTCGCGAGTACTTGCAGAGCCTGAAAAACAATTATCCAGGCAAGGAGAAAGACATCATCGACGGCATCGACAGCCGCCTGAAAGCGCTCAAAAAGAAATAATTAACACACCGCATCATGAACTACAAAGCATATATCGCACTGGCAGCGGCAGCAATGCTCGTCATGCCCGCCACGGCACAAAATCAAGGCGGCACGCCCGACCTGAACAAGGAAATCACGCTGGAGAAGGACTTCATTCCGGTGGAGAAGAAGGCCACGAAGAAAAACACCCTTCCGCAAGTGAAAAAAATCACACCGCCACAGCGCACCAGCGTCACCTATAGCGACTGGGCCAACCCCACCGACGTGCCCTCGAGCATCCCCACGATGATGCCTTACGGCTACCGCACGGCGCACAACTTCAGCGACAAGCGCGGCTACCTGGACATGGGCGGCGGCACGCACGCCAACTTTGCCGGCAGCGTGGGCTATCGCCTCATCGACACCGACAACCTCACGCTCAACGCCTGGCTGCAGCACAACAGCACGTGGAACGGCCGCAACGCCTCGCCACTGGTTGTCAATGAGGCCGACCGCCTGAAGCAAAAGTTCAACGACAACCGCCTGGGCGTGGACCTCACGAGCAACTTCGCCCCGGGCACGCTCACCATCAACGCCCTGGCGCACTTCGACAGTTTCAACTACTACGGCGGCTGGGACGAAGCATGGGACGACGACAACAAGCAGAGTTTCCTTGACTTCCGCGCCGGCGCAGCGTGGGAGGGCCAGGTGGCTCTGAACGACAACGAGATAAGTTACAACTTGGGTGCCAGCGTGAACCACGCCAGTTACGACATCAACCCCTTCGGCACCGGCAAGGGCGCCAAGGAAACGCTGGCCGCACTCACCGCCGGAGGTGAATACCAGTTGCCGTTAGGCACCGTGGGACTGCAAATCACCGGCGACTACTTCAAGCGCAGTTCGGTGGGCTTGGGCCTGACCAACATTTTGCCCAACTATGTGCCCAATGCCACCTTCGACGCATGGACTCTCACCCTCTCGCCCTACTACAAATGGGAGAACGAGGTGTTCCGCGCCATGGTGGGCGTCGACATGCTCTTCGGCAAGCCGTTCCTCAACATTTACAACCCCGACGACGACAGCAAGTTCCACATCTCGCCGCGCGTGAAAATCGACCTCGACATCGTTGACGGCGCGGCAATCTTCGTCGACGTGTCGGGCGGCCTTAACCGCAACACCCTCAGCACGATGGCTGCCGACAACCGCTACAGCGACCCGCTGGGCGCCTACGGCAACTCGTTCAGCGTCGTCGATGGCGAGGCCGGCTTCAACATCGGCCCGTTCCAGGGCTTCTCGGCCAAACTCTACGGCGGTTATTCAGCAGTCAAAAACGACATTAACATCGCGCTCAAGTGGCATAACACCGGCGTGGCCGAGCCCGTGCCCGACTATCGCTTCTCGACTTTTGAGGGTGTGAACCTGCGCGGCGCACGCGTGGGTGCCGACCTGCGCTACGACTATCGCTCGCTCGTCGAGGCCAAGGCCAGTGCAGTTTATTTCCCCATCAGCGACGACGAGACCGTAATCGGCAAGTGGAACAACTGCTACACCCAGGACTGGGACGGCACGACGTTCAAGTTTAAATTCGACGTCAAGGTCAACCCCATCAGGCGTCTCAGCGTCGATGCCGGCGTGGAACTGCGCACCGGCCGCTGCGTGTACATTTACGAAAACCTGCCCACTATTGCCGAGGGTAACGACTACACCTCGCTCAGATCACTCGGCACGCTGAAAGACCTTGAGATGGAAGACTTTATCGACCTCCACGCCGGAGCCAGTTACCGCTTCGACAAGGTGGTGACCCTGTGGACTCGCGCCGGCAATCTGCTCAACCGCCGCCAGGACATCTTGCCCGGCATGGGTGCCCAGCGCATCAACATCATGGCCGGCGTAGGTCTCGTCTTCTAACCGTATGGCACAGGGGTTTGTAGCGGTTATTGGAGGTGTTAACGTCGATATCACGGCGGCAACACGAGGCCTCTTTGTCGTCGGTGACTCAATTCCCGGCGAGGTGGCGCTGGCATGCGGCGGCGTGGCCCGCAACATCGCGCACAACCTGCACCTGCTGGGGCACACGGTGCGCTTTGTGAGCATGTTTGGCAGCGACGTGTTTGGCAAAATCTGCCATAACGACTGCCAGGAGTTGGGCCTCGACCTCACGCTGTCGGTGCGGCACGACAGCGCTCGCAACGGGCTGTACCTGTGCGTCAACGACAACAGCGGCGAGATGGTGGTTGCCGTGGCCGACATGGACATCGTGAAAAACATCACGCCCGATTTCCTTAGTGAGCGCATGGGCGACATCAACCAGGCCGCCGCCATTGTGGCCGACAGCAACCTCGAGACCGAATCGCTGCAATATCTGCTGGAGAATGCCCGCGCGCCGCTATTCATCGACACCGTGAGCACCGCCAAGGCCGCGCGCGTGGTCACTGCGCTGAAGAGCGGCAACCACGTGCTTCACACCCTTAAACTCAACCGCCTGGAGGCGCTGATTTCCACCGAGAGCGACACCGTCGAGGCGGCCGCGCGATGGTTTGTCGACCACGGCGTGCAGCACGTATTTATCACGCTGGGTGCGCAGGGCGTGCTTTGCGCCGACGCACACCGGCAGACGACGCTGCCGGCCGAGCCCACCCAGGTGGTCAACGCCACCGGAGCCGGCGACGCCTTCCTCTCGGCCGTGGTGCATGCCCATCTGCTGGGCGAGCCCACCGAGCGGCAAGCGGCATGGGGACTGCGCGCCGCACATCTCGCGTTGCTCTCGCAAGCCGCCGTAAATCCTGAAATATCAACCTTAACACAATAATACTGACAACCTTATGATTCCAAACAAATATCTTAGCATATCACCCGAGGTGCAGCAGGCACTGAGCCAACATAAGCCCGTCGTGGCCCTCGAGTCGACCATCATCTCGCACGGCATGCCGTATCCGCAAAACGTGGAGACAGCGATGCGCGTCGAGCAGACCATACGCGACTGCGGCGCCGTGCCGGCAACCATAGCCATCATCGGCGGCAAGTTGAAAGCCGGCTGCACGCCCGACGAGATTGAATACCTGGGCAAGCGCGGCACCGCCATCACCAAGGCGTCGCGGCGCGACCTGCCCGTGCTGCTGGCTCGCGGCGAAGACGGCGCCACCACGGTGACCACGACAATGATTATCGCCCACATGGCCGGCATCCAGGTATTTGCCACCGGCGGCATCGGCGGCGTGCACCGCGGTGCCGAGACCACGATGGACATCAGTGCCGACCTCGAAGAACTGGCACAGACTCGCGTGATGGTGATTTGCGCAGGAGCCAAGTCGATTCTCGACCTGGGCCTCACACTCGAATACCTGGAGACTAAAGGCGTGCCCGTGATAGGCTATGGCACTCACGAACTGCCAGCCTTCTACACGCGCCACAGCGGCTTCGGCGTGGACTACCGCGTCGACAGCCCCGAGGAACTCGCCGCGATCTTCTCAGCAAAAATCGAAGCAGGCCTTACGGGCGGCATGCTGGTGACCAACCCCATTCCCGAGGAGTACTCGATGCCCGCCGACGTGATTAACGCCGCCATCGACCGCGCTATCGCCGAGGCCAATGAGCAAGGCATCCGCGGCAAGGCCACCACGCCCTTCCTGCTCGCTCGCGTCAAGGAACTCACCGGCGGCGACAGCCTGGATGCCAACATCCAACTCGTGCTCAACAACGCCCGCCTGGCAGCCCGCACCGCCGCGGCACTCGCGCAATCATAAAACGTCGACCTTAAATTTAATTCTTACATATGATTACCTTCATCATCAGCATTTTTGCCCTGATCCTGGGCTACGTGATTTACGGCGCCGTCGTGGACCGCATCTTTGGCCCCGACGACCGTGAGACACCTGCCGTGCGCCTGCACGACGGCGTGGACTATGTGGCGATGCCCACATGGAAAATCTTTATGATACAATTCTTGAATATCGCTGGCACTGGCCCGATTTTCGGTGCCATCATGGGCATGTGGTTCGGTCCGGCGGCATTCTTGTGGATTGTGCTGGGCTCAGTATTTGCCGGTGCCGTGCACGACTACCTAAGCGGCATGCTCTCGATGCGCCACGACGGTGCCGGGCTGCCCGCCTTGGTAGGCAAGTATCTGGGCGGCACCACGCGCAACGTGATGCTGGTGTTCTCGGTGTTGCTACTGCTCATGGTGGGAGCCGTGTTTGTCTACAGCCCCGCTATCATTCTGGCAAGCATCGGCGGCAACGTGGTGATGTGGATGGCGATTATCTTCGTGTACTACCTCATCGCTACCATGCTGCCCATCGACAAACTCATCGGCAAGGTGTACCCGCTGTTTGCCATCTCGCTCATCTTCATGGCATTGGCGCTGATGGTGGGCCTGCTCATCAAGCATCCGCACCTGCCTGAGTTGTGGGATATGGGCAACATGACGCCGTGGCTCACCTCGCAGAATATCGGTGGCAGCGACAGCCTGGGCCTGGTGGCTTATCTCCAGAAGAACCCGCTGTTCCCCTGCATGTTCATCACCATCGCCTGCGGTGCCATCAGCGGCTTCCACGCCACGCAGAGCCCCCTCATGGCGCGCTGCATGAAAGATGAGCGGCTCGGACGACGCGTGTTCTACGGCTCGATGATTACCGAGGGACTCGTGGCACTCATCTGGGCAAGCATTTCGTCGTATTTCTTCTATGCCGGCGGTTGGAAAGACCTGGTCAGCCCCGACGAGATGAATGCCTTTGTGGCCCAATTTGCCGGCCCCGACGGCAAGTCGCTGATTCAATACTTCTCAGCACCCACGGTGGTGAAAATCGTGTGCACCGGTTGGCTGGGCATCGCTGGCGGCATCCTGGCCATGCTGGGTGTGGTGGCAGCCCCCATCACCAGTGGCGACACCGCACTGCGCAGTGGCCGACTGATTATCGCCGAGGCCCTCGGCCTGGAGCAGAAATCGATAAAGCGCCGACTCTACATCGCCGTGCCGATGTTTGTAGCCACCTTCTTGCTGCTGATGTGGCAGTTGAAATTCCCCGACGGCTTCAACATGCTGTGGCAATACTTCGGCTGGAGCAACCAGACGCTGAGCGTGTTCACACTGTGGACGCTCACCGTGTACTTGGCGCTGAAGAAGAAACCTTACATCATCACGCTCATCCCGGCCATCTTCATGACCGCGGTGTGTACAGTCTTCCTGATAGTGTCGCCGCAGGCACTCAACCTGGGCGACGCCTGGGCTTTGCCCACCGCAGTGGTGGTCGCCATAGTGGCCATCGTGTGGTTCTTCGTCTGGCGCCGTCGCCACGCATAACTCCAACTAAAAGTCCGTTAATACAACCTTATTCTATATTATGCCAGAAAACAATAGTCAAAATAATCCTGCTCAGCATGAGCCACAAGAGCAAAAGGCCCTTAAGTATGGCCTGAAAGCCCACGACTATGTGCAGGTGCAATGCTGCTCGGGAAAAAAATGTCGTAAAAACGACAGTGAACGCATTGTCAACCTATTTAAAATGATGTTGCATGCCCATGGCATCGACGACATGGTGGATGTGGTGACATCGGGATGCTTTGGCTTTTGTGCCAAGGGGCCTATAGTTCGCATTCTTCCGGACAACATCACCTACACTCACGTAACGCCCGAGGATGTTAATGTGATTGTTGAGAAGCACGTTGTCAGGGGTGAACTGGTTGATGAGTTAAGATATGTGGAAGCCGCGGTTCACCACCTTGTGGTTGAGTCGCAGCATTGGAGTTCGCTCAAGCGTCCTGTCTCGCTCGACTCAATGCTTAACCACTATATCTACGAGATTGGTGGCAATCCGTTTCTTAACGTGCTGGCCTACGCTATCGACTCCGAAAAATGCCGTGGATGCACAGCATGTAAGCGCAACTGCCCTGTCAATGCCATCAGCGGTGTGGTAAAGCAGCCTCACGTTATCAATCCATATAAATGCACGTGCTGCGGCAAGTGTAAGACCAAATGCAAGTTTGGCGCCATTGATGGCCCCATCGGTGTGCTCGACGAACGCAACTCGATTAATGACGTTCTTGCCGACATAAAAAACACCGACAAGTTGGTTGTGGCTCAAACAGCCCCTGCCGTGCGTTTCGCACTGGGTGAGGAGTTTGGCTTGGCACCGGGCACAGTAGTTACCGGAAAGATGGTAACGGCCCTGAGGCAACTGGGCTTCGACTATGTGTTTGACACAAACTTCGGTGCCGACTTCACTATCATGGAGGAGAGTGCCGAACTCATCGACCGCCTCAAGCGTCACATGGCTGGCGACACCGATGTGAAACTCCCCATGACCACATCGTGCTGCCCGGCATGGGTCAATTTCTTCGAGAATGATTACCCCGACTTGCGCAAATACCCATCTACCTGCAAATCGCCGGCGCAGATGTTTGGCACACTGGCAAAATCATATTGGGCCGAGAAGATAGGCATTCCACGCGAGAACATTTCAGTGATTTCCATAATGCCTTGTGTGGC
>JAEEGL012332262.1_pt1 | contig 29073 bp, 22 predicted proteins | sample 9134231 | NCBI WGS metagenome assembly JAEEGL01 (sample SAMN16246548, study PRJNA631951) | gut metagenome | biome: gut microbiome; feature: rumen; material: fiber-attached | host: Bos | place: Iran: Karaj | collected 2018-10 | reverse complement strand
TCTTCAAAGGCACGATCCTGCCTCGCGCCGCCTTCCAGGACGACCAACACATCGTCAGGAAGGTCAACACGGGCTATAATATCGGCGTCGACATCAGCACCATTACGAGCATGGTCGAGACCGACTACAAGAAAGCCAACTACCACATTCCGGAGAAGGAATTTCCTTACACCGAGGGGCTTCCACATGTGAAGCTGCTTGGCACGGGTGGCACCATCGCTTCTCGTCTGGACTACCGTACGGGCGCTGTGATTCCTGCTTTCTCGCCTGGTGAGCTGTATGGTGCCGTGCCAGAGCTGGCCGACATCTGCAACCTCGACACCGAGAAGGTGTTCGCCGTCTTCTCTGAGAACATGTCGCCGAAAGAATATATCGCCCTGGCCAAGAAAATTGGTGAGGAGATCCAGAACGGCATCGACGGTATCGTGATCGGCCATGGCACCGACACCTTGGCTCATACCGCCGCCGCCTTGACTTTCATGTGCCAGAACCTGCCGGTACCCATTGTCTTGGTGGGTTCGCAGCGTTCCTCAGACCGTCCATCGTCAGATGCAGCCCTTAACCTGATGCATGCCATGACCGCCGCTGGTCACGGCGATGTGGCCGAGGTGATGGTCTGCATGTTCGGCCCCACCTCCGACGAGTACGGCTTCTTGCACCGTGGCACGCGTGTGCGCAAGATGCACTCCAGCTACCGCTCCACTTTCCGCACCATCGGTGACACGCCGGTGGCTACTGTGGACCGCAAACGGGGAGTGGTGCCCATCAAAGATGAGTATAACCATCGCCGCACCGACCGTGACGTGAAGATCATCCCGACCTTCGACGACCGTGTGGCCATCCTTTACTACTATCCTGGCATGAAACCCGACGTGCTTGACGCATTGGTCGATAACGGCTACCAGGGCATCATCTGGGATGGCACCGGACTGGGTCACGTGAACCGTGGTATGTTCGACGCCATCCAACGCGCCACCGACAAGGGCGTGCATCAGTACATGTGCGTGCAAACCATCTGGGGCTATGCTCACATGTTCGTCTATGACACGGGTCGTGACTTGATGGACCGTGGCATCATCCCCGCTGGTAACATGCTGGCTGAGACCGCCTACATCAAGTTAGGTTGGGCTCTGGGCCAGACTCATGACAGGGAAGAGGTGAAGAAGATCATGCTTACTCCTGTCAACAGTGAGATCACCCCGCGTGAGCCTTACAACGGCTACCTCGTCTATCAAGGCGGTGTGCCTGAGGTGGAGGAGTTTATCAGGAAGGTGCATAAGTAATTTATAATTAATAATTTAGAGAATGGGGACGCAAGATTTTGCGTCCCTGTTTTTTTGCTGTTTTTTTTCCTTTGGAAACCCCGAAAAAAAACGTATCTTTGCACCGTTTTTAAAATACGTATTTTTTATTATTAATTTATTCGAATAAATCATGAATCCAACTCACATTGAACACATTGGAATTGCTGTCACCAGCCTTGAAGAATCCATCCCATTCTTTGAAACGCTGCTTGGCACGAAATGCTATGCCATTGAAGAAGTCGCTGACCAGAAGGTGAAGACCGCTTTCTTGCGTTGCGGCCAGACTAAGATCGAGTTGCTGGAGCCCACCAGCCCTGAGAGCACCATCGCCGCTTTCATTGAGAAGAACAACGGTCGCGGCGGCATGCATCACATCGCTTTTGCTGTGGAGAACATCGAAGGCCATCTTGCGGAAGCCAAGGAACTGGGCATTCGTCTTATCGACCAAGCTCCGCGTGGCGGTGCTGAAGGTTTGAGTATCGCTTTCCTGCATCCGAAATCGACTTTCGGTGTGCTGACTGAACTTTGCGAAAACAAGAACAAATAAATCATATATCATGTTAATTGAACAGAAAATCCAGGAATTATTAGAGAAGCGCAATGAGGCTCGTCTTGGCGGCGGCCAGAAGCGCATCGACTCCCAGCATGCGAAGGGCAAGATGACCGCCCGTGAACGCATCGCCATCCTGCTCGACGAAGGCAGCTTCGAAGAGACGGATATGTTCGTGACCCATCGCACTACTGATTTCGGACTCGACAAGCAGCAGTATCTTGGTGACGGCGTTGTCACGGGTCATGGCACCATTGACGGACGCGTGGTCTATGTCTATGCTCAGGACTTCACCGTGTTTGGTGGCGCTTTGAGTGAGACCATGTCGCTGAAGATCTGTAAGGTGATGGATCAAGCCATGAAGGTCGGCGCTCCTGTCATCGGCATCTGCGACTCTGGCGGTGCCCGTATTCAGGAAGGCTCCCGTTCCCTCGCTGGTTATGCCGAGATCTTCCAACGTAACATCAACGCCTCTGGCGTGATTCCGCAAATCTCAGCCATCTTCGGCCCCTGCGCAGGCGGTGCCGTGTATTCACCTGCACTCACCGACTTCATCATCATGACCAATGCCAACAGCTACATGTTCCTCACTGGCCCGAAAGTGGTGAAGACCGTTATCGGTGAAGACGTCAGCACCGACGACCTCGGCGGTGCACGCATCCACAGCCAGAAGTCGGGCGTGGCCCACTTCGCCGCTGAAAGCGAAGAGGAAGGTCTTGCCATCATCCGCAGACTCATCTCCTTCATCCCCCAAAACAACATGGAGAATCCTCCGCTTGTTGAATGCAATGACCCCATCGACCGTATGGAGGATGCCCTCAACCAGATCATCCCCGACAACCCGAACAAGCCTTACAACGTGGGTGACATCATCACCGCCATCGTGGATAACGGCGACTTCCTCGAGATTCATAAGAACTACGCCAAGAACATCATCGTCGGCTTCGCCCGTTTCGACGGCATGCCAGTCGGTATCGTGGCCAACAACCCGGCCTTCTTCGCCGGCGTGCTCGACTGCGACGCTTCCCGTAAGGGCGCCCGTTTCGTGCGTTTCTGCGATGCCTTTAACATTCCGATTGTGACCTTGGTCGATGTCCCTGGCTTCCTACCTGGTACAGGTCAAGAATACAACGGCATCATCGTCCATGGCGCCAAGCTGCTTTATGCTTACGGCGAGTCCACCGTGCCGAAGGTCACCGTCACCTTGCGTAAGTCCTACGGCGGCTCTCACCTCGTGATGGGCTGCAAGCAACTCCGCAACGACGTCAACTACGCATGGCCGTCGGCAGAGATCGCTGTGATGGGTGCTTCTGGCGCTGTTGAGGTTCTCGACGGCAAGAAGATTGCTGAGATCGCCAATCCTGAAGAGCGCGCCGAGTTCGTCGCCCAAAAGGAAGAAGAATACCGCAAGAAGTTTGCCAACCCCTACGAGGCCGCCAAGTTCGGCTACATCGACGATGTCATCGAGCCTCGTAACACCCGTTTCCGTGTCATCCGTGCCTTGCGTACCCTTGAGACGAAGCGTTTGGCCAATCCTGAGAAGAAACATTCGAATATCCCGCTGTAACCGTAAATCTTTAAAGTGATGAACCTGTTACACATACAAGTTTTATTGGCGCATGAGCCTTGGGTTTATACCAAAGGCTGGATCGTCACCATCGCGGGATTTCTGATCGTCATCATCGCCCTGTTCATCCTCTCTTTCATTTTCCGTGGCGTTGCCGCCTATTTCACCAAGAAAGATGAGAAGAACTCAGAAGATAGAACTCAGAAGTCGGAAGTGAAGAAAGGGAACCTCCCACCTCTTACCTCTAACCTCTCAACTAAAAACGGCGAGATCCCGAACGAGGTCCTTACCGCCATCGGTATGGCCTTGTATCTCTCTACCAATCTTCACGATGAAGAAAGCAATGTCATCACCATCGAGAGAAGAAACACTTCTTGGAATGATAAAAACTACGGAGTTAGACACTGGAAACGTTAATGCAAAACAATCATGAAAAAATTCAAATTCACCATTAGTGGTAAACCATACGAAGTGGAAGTCCAGGACATTGAAGGCAACATCGCGACTGTCAATGTGAACGGGACGGATTATAAAGTGGAAATGGAAGAACAGGCTGCGCCGGTTGTCAAACCTGTGGCTCGTCCCGCCGCTGCCAAGCCCGCCGCCTCGAGCTCGGCTTCTTCCGCACCCAAACCCGCTGCTGCTGCCGGTGGCGCCGGCTACAAGATGGCCGCCCCGCTGCCAGGCACCATCATGCAGATCTTTGTCCATCAAGGCGACACCGTCAAGAAAGGCGACAAACTCTTGATGTACGAAGCCATGAAGATGGAAAACAACCTGCTGGCAGAAGCCGACGGTACCATTACCGCCATCAACTGCCGCCAGGGCGACAATGTGCTCCAAGGTGATGTGTTAATCGTAATCGGATAAGTCATGTTGGGAAAGAAAAGTATTTATAGAAGACCGGTCGTCATCCTGGCCTCGTTAGTCGTCTTATTCCTGCTGAACATGGCGGTGGTCAACAACCCCATGTTCGCTACCCGGATAAGCGACCTCACCGAACAGACGACGGAGGTCAGTGACATGAGCGTTGAAGAAAGCAACGCCCAGTTGGCTGAGATGGCCGACAGCATGGTGGCGGAAGCTGCCGAGACTGCCCCGACAGCCGCTCAGCAAGTCGCCGAGACAAAACCTGCCACGACACAAACGCTTCAAGCCGAAGAGGACCTTTCCTCCAAAGCACAGCTGAAGGATGGTCTGCGTAAGTTCTGGATCCTCACAGGTTTCAGAAACTGCAAGATCGGCAATATCATCATGATTCTCGTGGGTATCCTCTTCATCTTCCTGGCCGTGCGCTTTGAGTTTGAGCCGATGCTGCTGATCCCCATCGGAACTGGTATCATCTGCGGTAACATCCCCTTCTTCCAAGGCTATGGCATCAGCTTGGCGGAAGGTCTAGCCAATCTGCAAGCCATGATGGACGCAGGGACGCTCAACATGGATATGGACACAGCAAAAGCCTTGCTGGTGAGCGTCTTTGGCGAGAACCCCGGTGATAAACATTTGGTGCTCAGCGAAGCCATCAAGTCTGTCGAACACCTGAACATGGCTGACTTTGGCCTGACCAATCACGACATTGAAAGTGTGAAAGGTTTGATGAACGGTGTGTTCCAAAGCGGTGAGCTGAACCTCCAGACGGGTCTCTACCAGAAGGGCAGCGTGCTCAACTACCTGTACTTCGGTGTGACCTCTGGCGTTTATCCTCCGTTAATCTTCCTTGGCATCGGCGCTATGACCGACTTCTCGTCGCTCATCGCCAACCCGAAACTGATGGTGCTGGGTGCCGCCGCTCAGCTTGGCGTGTTCCTCACCTTCATCGGTGCCTTGTATCTCGGATTCAACCTGCGTGAGGCCGGCGCTATCGGCATCATCGGTGGTGCTGACGGTCCTACCGCCATCTTCCTCTCCTCTCGTTTGGCCAATGGCATGAACGGCACGCGTAACCTCATCGGACCTATCGCCATCGCAGCCTATTCCTACATGGCCTTGGTGCCGGTGATCCAGCCGCCTATCATCCGTTTGCTGACCTCCAAGAAAGAACGTCTTATCAAGATGAAAGCACCCCGCATGGTGAACAAGACAGAAAAGATTATGTTCCCCATCGTTGGCCTCATCTTGACTACCTTCATCAGCCCCACTGCCCTGCCGCTGTTGGGTATGCTGTTCTTCGGTAACATCATCAAAGAGTCGGGCGTGGTGAAGCGTTTGCAGAACACCGCCTCCAACCCGTTGATTGACATTGTGACCATCATCTTGGGTCTTACGGTGGGTGCCTCCACACAGGCCTCTGTGTTCCTTACCGCAAGCTCCATTAAGATCTTCGTCTTGGGTGCCTGCTCGTTTGCTGTGGCTACCGCCGGTGGCTTGATGGGCGCTAAGTTGATGAATCTCTTCCTGAAGGAGAAAATCAACCCGATGATCGGTGCCGCTGGTGTTTCGGCTGTGCCCGACAGTGCCCGTGTGGTCGAAGTGGAAGGTCAGAAATATGACCCGTCAAATCACCTGCTCATGCATGCCATGGCCCCGAACGTCTCTGGCGTGATTGGCTCAGCTGTCGCTGCCGGTGTGATGATGTCGTTCCTTATGATGTAATTTAACGTTAAATAGAATATTAAAGACAAAAACAAATGAAAAGTAAATCTATTATCATGGTGGCCTTGCTGGCCATGATGACCATGAGTGTGAAAGCGCAATGGTTTGATTTTTCACAGAACCGGAATGATGTTACCGTCGGTTTCAACCTTGGTGTTGTGGGCTATCATTTCAATGGCCACGTTGACGACACCTATGCCAATCTTGGTGGTGGAGTAAGCCTTTCTATAATGGGTGTTTATCTCGATTTTATTTATCAGTCACCTGAACATCGTTTTGGTAATAAGATTACTCCAATGCTATACAATGACCACACTGCCTTGACAATCAATGTGGGTTATAAAATCCCTGTCACCCCTTGGATGAATTTCACCCCTTTGATTGGCTATAGCAATGAAACCACAGGTGTGACGGATTGCAGTACCATCAATATCGATAGTGAGAATCATACGGTTTACCACGATTACGATGCCAACCAAATTAACAGCCACTTCAATTATGGCGCTGGCCTTTCGTTCAAACTCTTTGGTTATGTCGAGATTGGTGCTGTTTGCACGTCTCATGCCACTTATGGCAACCTTTCATTTAATCTCATGCAACTCAAAGACGTGTATTAAACATTCTTTCATTGCGATAAAAAAAGTGAGCTTCCATCAGAAGGCTCACTTTTTTTGTAGTACAAAGACGTTGTTTTTACTTGACTAAAACTTTCTGGGTTTCCACGCGGCCGCTTTGGTCTTGGATTTTGAGCAGATAGGCTCCTGACGAAAGATGGTTCAATGTGATGACAGGTGTCGTGCTCTCCAGCACTTTCTGTCCTGTCAAGGTAAATATTTCAGCCTTCACGAAATGTTCGCCGTTGATGTGGATTTGGTCTTCAATGGGGTTGGGAGCGACGATGAACTGACTGTTGGCAGTGTGTTCAGAAAGCTTGGTGACATCAATTAAATCAATTTCCACCTCGTGCACGTCATAATAGACGATGCTGTTCCCGTCGTTGTAAAAGAGTTCGATGTCATCATTCAACGCTTCGGCTCCCCCATAGTTCGACTGGCAAATGGCATCGATGGAGTTGTTATCCGGGTAAGTGTATTCGATGGTCTTGACATGGTTGGGTGACCATGCGCCGTTTTCCCATAAAGTCTTTGTGATTTTGTTCGGTTTAAACGTGTCTTTATATTCGTAAACCTGTTTTTCCTTATTAATCCAGTTAGGGATGTCCCATTGCATGGTGACAACTTCTTGGATTTCGTGGTTGTGATTGTAGGTGATTTCTTGTTTTTCCTCGTTCATCCAAGCCCCACCGTTCCAGCTTTGAAGCAAAACAGTGGTGTTGACACCTTGAGTTTCAATAGTATATAAGTATTGGTTGTCAAAGTTGTTACCATTCCATTCTTTGATAAGGATAGTTTGTTCCGGATCGTAGGAATACATGTGCTTTTTGATGTTAACCCACTGTCCGTTTTCCCATTTTTGGAACAGTTCTTCTTGGATGAGAGGATTGAAGTCATCATCGTTATAGCTGATGGTGGTCATTTTATCGTTGACATACTCATCCTCCCATTTTTGCGTCAAGATTACCAAGGGCATGAGGTTGTAGTTGTATTCGTATGTGGTGAGGGAATAGGGTTTCCATGTGCCCAGATCTTGAAAAGAGGTGGTGATTTCAGCAAGGAAATACTCGATTTCGTCATAACTGAAATTGTCGCGGAAGAGTGTGATGGCATCCTCGTTTTTATGATATACGGCACGTGAAGGAGCGATATCGTTGCGCAGGGATGGAGTTTGTTGGTGCAGTGCTTTGTTCACCAGTTTCATGTCGATGGCATGTTGCGCGTTTCCTGTCATGCCAAAAATAATCAAGGCGAATAGGAGTAAACTACTTTTTTTCATATACGTTGTGATTTTGTTGATGATACGGATGTTGGAATTAAGAATGTTTAGTTAGCTGGAGTTTTGATGACGTCAAATCCATGCAGGATGCAGTCAACGAGTTCATGGTCTTCATCGTAGATGCAGTAGCGTTCACGACCGTGGAGGCGAACTTGGTTTTGGTCGTTTTTGTAAACGGTAAAGAGAATGTCTTCGTTGTAGTTATGGAAACTCAGGTCGGAGTCGTTTTCGTTGAGGTTGGCAGCTCCGGTAAAGACCTTGTTGATTACATCGGGGATGATGATTCTTAAACTCACGCTGTTGTTCTCGAGCGGGGTGATGTCGATGGTGACATTGCGATAAACGACGACGCCTTCAGTGGGCAGCGGGGCATAACAAGCCTCATCAGGGTTGGCCTCATAATGACCCACGATGTCGTCTTTGGTATAGCCGTAGAATCGACTCCAGGCATTGTCTTCCTCGTGGTCACCGCATGCGTTGAAAGCCATTGCGCTTACAAGCATGAGCAAGATGATGATAGGTTTTTTCATGGATTAACGAATAATGAGTTTTTGAATGGTGTGGTTGTTTTCTATAAGGTACATGCCGGCAGCCAAGTCGCTTATGTTAAGACTAATCGTTTGGGTGTCGCGATAAGGGATTGACTTCAGGAGCTGGAGATGCTGGTTGTAGATGTTGATGATACCATCGCAAGGTCTGTCCCAGGTTAGGTTGACTTGACTTTTTGCTGGATTCGGGAAGATAGAAGGGGTTGTTGCGGGATTCTCGTTGACGGTGAAGAGGGTCTTGTCGAGGACGCCGATGGTGTATTGTCCGGTCATCAGGTTATCGACATGGAAGCGTCCGAGTTTCCAGGTGCCTTCTTGTGTGTAGGGGATGGTGTGCCAGGTGTCGGTAATCCCTGAGCGGTAGAGGAGGACGGCGGAGTCATTTTCGGTGTGAATGATGTCGCCGTCGTTGTTGATGTTGTTGGAATACTTGAAGATGCCGGTGACCTCGGCCTCTCCGAAGTCATGTCGAATCACATTCCAGTAATGTGAGGTGGAGAGGGTCATGCCGATGATTTCTGGGTCGTCTTCGGGGCGGACCAGGTGTCCTTCAACGCGGATTAAGGTGGAGTCGCTGACGCTGGTAACTTTGGTTTGGAGGTTCTCGACGGTGAAATTGATGGGTGCAGTGGCCATCATGTTTTGGTCTAATTTGGCGTCGAGGAAATGGTTGTAGTAGTCGGTGAATGCGGCCACGGGTTCAAAGTCGAGTGTCACGTTCACGCTTTCTTCCAGGCCGTCCCATCCTACCAGTGCGGTTTGCAGCTGTCCGTCAGCACTCATAAAGGTGACCTCCACGCGGTTGTCGTGTCCTACATGGGAAGGGCCTTTGTGCTGATAAGTCATCCTGACTTCCACGTCGTATTGCGAGCCGTTTTGGCTGATCTGGCCTATTCCCACATCGTAATGAGGCATGCCGCCGCAGAAGACGTAAGTGTCGAAGAACCCTGTCATGTCGATGCCCGTGGCTTCGGTGAGGGCGTCACGCAGCTGCTCAGAGGTGGCGGCGCCGAAAGAGTAGGTCTCTAAGTAATGGCGTATGCCGTTGAGGAAGTTATCGCGGCCCATGTAATTCATCATGGTGTTGACGATGACGGCGCCACGGTCATAAATGGCCTTGCTGTCGTAGGTCATGTCCAAGGGCATGTTGTTTAAAGGGATCCAGTTGTTTTCCTGGTTACACCAGTTGGTGATGGATCGCATCAGGCTGTTCATCCCTGTTTGGAAGTTGTCTTCGCCGTAAACACCAACACGGTAGAACTGACCGCAGAACTGTGCGAAGCCCTCGTTGAGCCACATGTCGCCTGCCGTGGAGCAGGTGACTTTGTTGCCGAAATACATGTGCGACAGCTCATGAGCCACATATTCTTCTTGGGTGGTGTTGCCGTTGATGATGTCGGCGGCCATGGCGATGTTATCGGTGTGTTCCATGCACCCTTTTTCTGTGCTGACATAGCCGATCCGGTTGAAGGGGTAAGGGCCGAAAGTCTCTTCATAGAAGGCGGCGATGGATTTGACATTGGCGAAGGTGCCAGGTACATTGCTCATCTGGTAAGGCTTGGCAAAGACCTGCACGGGGATGTCGCGTTCAATGCCGTGATAGGTGTCTTCCCATACCTGATAATCGCCGATGGCGAATGAGATGTGATAGGTGGCGATTTCCTGAGGGGTCTCCCAATGCCATGTGGTAGTGCCGTCACCGTTGTCGAAGGTGTTGAACAGGTTGCCGCCACAAATGGCTTTCTTGTTGTTATCTACCGTAATATATAAGGTGTAGGTGGCTTTGTCGGTGAAGTTGTCAACACAAGGGAACCAAGTCTTGCCGAGGTTGTGCGGCTGGCTGTCGAAGCCCACACCGAGGTTATAAACATAGTTGCTTCCCCACCATTCCACGCCGCCCCAGGTCTCGCTGAAAGTGTTGCCTCCATAGCGGACATCGAGCGTGATGGTCTCGCCCGCATTGGCGGTTTCATCGATGACGATAGTGAGGAAGTCGCCTTCTTGATGGAAGTCGGTCACGCTGTAAGATTCCGTGGCAGCATCCGTGACAGTGAGGCTTTTCAGCTCCAGCACGAAGGTGTCGGTGGGAGCCGTCACAGTGATGTCAATAAATGCTTCCCCCTGGAGGGTGTGGCTGCTGAAGTTGAAATCCCACAGACGGATTTCATAATGAGTCACGTCAAAATTCTCGCCGGCAGTCTGTGCCCAGCCATTGCCCAACAGGGCAATCATACCAATAATCAGAATAAATCTTTTTATCATATCTATATAAGTTCTTAATTCTTAATTCAATGTAATGGCATCAGTTTCAATAGTGTTACTCTCATGCAACGCTCGGTCGAGGAGACGCACCTTGAATTTGATGGTGTCGTTGGGTGAAAGTGGATTGAAAACCATCATTTTATAATCGATAGTTCCCGAGATGGCTTTTTCTTCTTCAGTGAATATCAGGCGTTTGAACCTCGCATTGAAACTGATGGTATCGTATTGTTGAGCTTGTTGGTTCCAGCTGAGCAAGGGGGTCTCCACGAAAGTGGTTCCATCCCATTTCAGATAATCGATAATCAGGTTGTAATAATGAGGATCGTGGGGACCGAAGGGATAAATGGAGTCGGCATCGTCGAGGCCCAGGTCGCCGTCGCCATCGGTATAGCCGATGGAAAGCACCACCTCACCCGTCAAGGTGCTGTCGGCATTCATCAGGTAACTTAGCCCTTGATAGGTGATTCTTGGCTCAATGGGATACTCCACCTTCTCCTGACAGGCGGTCAGGACGAGGCAAGCGAAGAGTGCTATGACCAGAGACTTTTTCATCATTTTGCAAAAATAAACATTTTTATATGTTGCGATGCCCATTTTACCTCTAAAAACTTCATAATTCTAAATTTATTCTTATCTTTGCCGCCGAATAAAAAATCACCGTATTGCACTGCGATGGAGACTTTGCGTTGACATCAAAGCCGATGCGGCACAACATACAGTCTGATCCAAAAGTAACACACCTATGGAAAAGAGAATAGGCACCGTCATCATTTATGTAGGAGACCGTCAGTCGGCTCCTCAGCTTAACGAGGTGTTGTCGCGACACGCCGACATCATCATCTGCCGCCAAGGCTTCCCAAGAGAAAGTTATAGTCTTATATCTGTGGTCTTTGAAGGCACCACGGATCGTATAGGTTCCCTTACCGGCCAACTGGGTCGCGTTGAGGGGATTGAGGTGAAGTCGGCGCTGCTACCCGTTAAGAATTAAGAATTAAGAATTTAAAATTTATAATTTAGAGGGAGATACCCTGGGGGGTTAATCTCGGTAGAAGGAGAATTTAGAATTTAGAATTTATAATTAAGAATTTAGAGGGAGCTACCCCGTTAGGGGTTCAATCTCGGTAGAAACCCTGGGTAGAACGCTCCCCCTCTCCACTGTGGAGAGGGGGTTGGGGGGTGAGGTTAGGGGTTTAACCTCGGTAGAATTAAAGAATGAAAAGAACATTAATTGGAATATATGGTCGCACCAACAGCGGCAAGAGCTCCATCATCAACAAGCTGACGGGACAATCTATAGCCATCGTCTCTGAACAAGCCGGCACCACCACCGACCCCGTGAAGAAATCCATCGAGATCTTTGGTATCGGCCCCGTCGTCCTTATCGACACCGCAGGCATCGACGACACCTCTGAACTTGGAAAAAAACGGGTGGAGAAAACTTACCAGACCTTGAAAGAGGTTGACTGCGCCCTTCTCGTCATCACTGGAAACCAGTTCGGAGAGCCTGAGATTCAGCTAATTGATCAATTCAAGGAATATGCTGTTCCATTCATCATTGTCCATAATAAGGCTGATGAAACCAGGTTGGATGCCTCTTTACAGCAACTCATTGAAAATCAGTATAATACTAAAATATTGATATTCAGCACTTTATGCGACAACTCTCAAGTTATCGTGGATGCGTTAAAGACAGCGATTCCCGAGAGTGCTTTTACGAAAGCTTCCATGTTAGGTGGACTTATCAAGCCTAACGATGTAGTGGTGCTGGTGACCCCCATCGATGACGAGGCACCAGAAGGCCGTTTGATTCTGCCTCAGGTGATGGCTATCCGCGATGCGCTTGACCAAGACTGCATCTGTGTGGTGCTCAAGGAGACCAACCTCCAGCAGTATTTCGACACCATGCCTCGTCCCGACTTGGTGGTTACCGACTCACAGGTTTTCCGATATGTCAGTAAAATCGTTCCTGACGAGGTAAGACTGACCAGCTTCAGCATCCTCTTGGCACGATTGAAAGGCGATTTCGAGAACTATCGGAAGGGCACCCCATATCTTTCGCAGCTCAAAGACGGCGATAAAATCTTGATGCTCGAGTCGTGCACTCATGAAATTAGCTGTGGCGACATCGGGCGGGTGAAGTTGCCTGCCTTGATCCGCAAGTTCACAGGTAAAAACATTGAGTTCGACTATGTGGCTGGACTCTCGCCGATTTCCGACATCCACCAATATGCCATGGCCATCCAATGTGGAGGTTGTGTGGCAACCCGCAAACAACTGATCAACCGCACGAACCTTGCCGTCAAGGCAGGTATCCCCATCAGCAACTACGGCATGGCTATCGCCTATATGACTGGAGTTTGGGGTAGGTTGGAATTGTAAACGTATAATTAGCTATAAAAAAAATTCGCAGATGAAATTCAATCCAGAAAAATGTAGAATTCCCGATGAGATCAATCGTCCGTTTATTGATTCGGAAGAGATCTGGGACTTTATCAACAACACCAAGAGCACCCCTGAACGTGTTCATGAGATCATTCAAAAGTCGTTGGACAAGAACCGTCTGACGATGGAAGAGACGGCAGTGCTGGTCAACACCACCGATCCTGCCTTAGTCGAGGAGATCAAAGAAGGCGCGCGTGAACTGAAACGTCGCATCTATGGCAACCGTATCGTGCTGTTTGCCCCCCTTTATGTGGGCAACTACTGCGTCAACAACTGTTTGTACTGTGGCTTCCGTTCCTCTAACAAAGAGCAGGTGCGTACCACCCTCACCGACGAGGAGCTGGTTCGTAACGTGGAAGCTTTGGAGGACGACGGCCAGAAGCGCCTCATCCTCGTCTATGGCGAGTCGCCCAAGTATTCGCCGGAGTACATCGCCCACACCGTGAAGCTCACCTACGCCACCCATAAAGGCAAGGGCAGCATCCGCCGTGTCAACATCAACGCCGCTCCCCTCGACGTGGAAGGCTTCCGCATCGTGAAAGAGGCCGGCATCGGCACCTATCAGATCTTCCAAGAGACCTATTGTCCGGAGGTGTATAACAACTATCATCCCATCAACACCAAGAAAGGCGACTACAACTACCGTCTCACCTCTATGGACCGTGCCCAGCTGGCTGGCATCGACGACAACGGACTCGGCATCCTCTTCGGTCTTTACGACTGGCGTTACGAGGTGTTGGCCATGATCCGTCACACCAACCACTTGGAGGCTTGCTTCAATGTGGGTCCCCACACCATCTCGTTCCCCCGTATCAAGGACGCTTCGGGTCTGAATATCGACAAGAAATACTTCGTGGATGACGAGACGTTCGAGAAGATCATCGCCATCTTCCGTCTGGCCGTGCCTTACACTGGCATGATCCTCACCGCTCGCGAGGATGCTGACTTCCGCGCCCGCGCCATCGAATACGGCATCTCGCAGATCGACGGTGGCACCAACTTGCAAATTGGCGACTATAAGTATCATCACGAGGAAGAGGAGAAGAACAGCGACAAGCAGGAAGACCAAAACCTGCATCGCGAGCAGTTCAAGATTGGCGACGACCGTTCCTTAGGCGAGATCATCGACAAGCTGTTGGATCACGACTTCATCCCGAGCTTCTGCACCGCCTGCTACCGTCTCGGACGTACTGGCGAGCACTTCATGGAATTCAGCGTGCCAGGCTTCATCAAACGCTACTGCACCCCCAACGCCATCCTCACCCTCAGCGAGTACCTGGTGGACTATGCCACGCCCGAGGTTGCCGCCAAAGGCTGGAAGACCATCGAGAACAACTTCAAGAATGTGGATCCCAAGTTCCTCGACGAGCTGAAATCCAGAATTGAGCGGATTAAGAACGGAGAGAGGGATCTTTATTTTTAAGGAAGACAGAAGATTATAAGATTTTTAACTCACACAACCCACCCTTGGTGCCGACCACAAAGGCCATCGGTGGGTTGTTTTCTTGTACAAGCTCGGTCAGATAGAGCGGCTCATTCAGGATGAAGAGGCTGCAAGAGAAGGTGTTGCCCACCTTGAGTTTGGAGTTTTCGGCTTGCTCAACGATGAACTTCTGATGGCCAAGGTAATGGAAGGTGCAACGGCGATTGGGCTTCCACGAGACGAAGACACGGGCACCTACTTCCAGGTTCTCAGTGTTGATGTGGGCTGAATCCAGGGGATTGGAGCCGCTGTCACGACCAATCGTTTCGAGGAAGCTGTTCCAACTGTCGAAACCGAGGAATTTTGACAGGACATCGAGGGTGCTGTTTCGTATTTGCTCCGTGCTATCGACGTAACCCCATAGTCTTTTCAGGGTGGCGTAACTGACGGTCTGCCGGGTGCGTTCCTGGATGGCACATTCGAGAAAGTAAAAGTCATTGGGGGTGAACATCTTGCGATTCAAGTCATCCTCAATCCTTTTTTTGAGCTCATTGATTTCAGGACTGGTCTTTTGTAGCATCTCGTGAAAATTTTCCAAAAGTAAGCTTTTTTCCCAATCCCCGCCAATACATTTTGGTTCATTTTGTCATTTCATCGTAAAAATGTTTATTTTTGCGTACTAAAATGTCGTTATGGACGATATCAGCACATCAGGACCGATTCAAGAACAGTTTTTCCTGCCCTCTGAGATGAATTCCACCTACGAGAAGGTGCCCAGCCGTGGATTCAACCAACTGGTAAAGGTGAAACGGCAAGGAAGATGGTATATGCTGAAAGGACTGAAACCCGAGTTTCAACAACAAATCGTCAACTTGGAGTTGCTGAAGAAAGAGTTTGAGCTGATGGTGCAGCTCGACCATCCCAACATCGTGAAGTCATACGCCAAGGAGTTGAACGAAACGTTTGGGCCTTGCATCGTCATGGAATACATCGACGGCATGACCCTCGACCGGTTTCTTGAGAGCAACCCTTCGAGGCAGAAGCGCCGTAAAATCGTTGATCAGTTGGTGGATGCCTTGACCTACATCCACAGCAAGCAGGTCCTTCATCGCGACTTGAAACCGAGCAACATCCTTATTACGCGCAACGGCAACAACGTGAAGATCATCGATTTCGGCTGGTCCGACACCGACGACTATGCCATCTTGAAGCAGTCGGCTGGCACCAAGAAATACATGGCTCCGGAACAGTTGGTGCCCGACCAAAAAACCGATTGTCGCACCGACATCTATGCCTTTGGCTTGCTGTTGCGGATGTTGTTTCCGCACCGTTACCGCCTTGTTTCCAACCGATGCACCCAAAAAGATCCCTCCCGTCGCTATCCCGACATGGAGGCGGTGCGCAAAGCCTTGGAACGCCAGGATCAAGCCCGGAGGTCGTTGCCCATCGTGACGACGCTGGCACTCGCGGCGTTGTGTGTGTTGCTGGTGGCGCGACGTCCCGCTGCTCCTCCAGAGGTGCCCGAGACCCTGGTCACCGTCATGACGGTTGATGAAAAGAATTACTTGGATGAAGCTTCGTGGTATTTTGCCCAATTAGCACAACCGATCATCCAAGAAGCCAAACAAGGTAAGGAGTATCGGGAGGTGTTGTTGGCACGATTGTCGAATACCATTGGGGAGATGAGGGATCTGCGCAACACGATGAGCTTGCTTTATTCGGGCAATGCTCAGAAAAAGACGACTTTTGATGTGACTCATCTTCAAACCGTGGAGGACCATCACAAAAAAGCTTCGGGAATCATCAATGACCACTGCAGGTCGTATAAAGAGGATTATCAAAAGCATCGGATTGACCAAGCTGCCTTCGACAGTTTGGAATGGCTTGTCGCTGCCGAGGTGGTCACCTTGCCGGTCACCGGCGTTACGGCCACCACCGCCACTGGGGTCATCGATGTGGTTGGAAAGAGCTATTGTGGCGGGATGGAGATGGGACTGTGCTGGGGGATGCTACATGCTCCTACTGTCAAGGGGCAACATGCCTGCTGCGATCATTTGGGCGACAGCATCGTCCTAAGCGGACTGCTTCCTTATGCCACCTATTTCGCCAGGGCCTATCTTTCGGGCAGTGCCGGCATCGTTTACGGCAACGAGGTCACCTTCAACACCCTGCCTTCCAAAACCAAGATGCAGTTGCCCGAAGGTGCGTTGCCCGGGCTGTTCTCGGTGGGTGAGGGCAAGCAGGTGTATTTCTCGAAAGGCAACCTTCAGTATCGGGCCACGACGCGAACCTGGCGTTTCGCGGAGCATCAGTATGATATCGTCGGATTGGACAACAACAAGATCTCGGAAACATACGACGGCTGGATCGACTTATTTGGTTGGGGCACCAGCGGCTATGACCATGGTGCGGTGAACTGGCAGCCTTGGAGTGGCAACAAGGACACGCAAAGCAACGCGTTGCATCGTGCCTACGGCGAGGCCTCATGCGACCTTTCTGACCATTCGGGCAAGGCCGATTGGGGCTACAACGCCATCTCGAACGGTGGCAACGAAGAGCATTTGTGGCATACCCCGAGCCGTGACGACTGGGCGTATCTGTTTTTTGTGCGCAATACGGCGTCTGGCGTGCGTTTCGCCAAAGCTTGTGTGAACGGCGTTAACGGTCTGCTGTTGTTACCCGACAACTGGGATGTGTCCACCTATCAGCTGAATTCAGTGAATACGTCCGAAATCGGGTATGACCGCAACGTGGTCGCTCTTGCCGACTGGGAGCAAATGCTGGAGCCTGCCGGAGCTGTGTTCTTGCCTGAAGCGGGTGCGCGCACCATTGACGGAGTCTATACGGATGTAGGAGCATACCATTCTTCTACCGCTGGTGCTGAAGATTCCTATGGCATCGGTTTCGTTTTTATCCTAGCCAATGGGCATCGTGGCGACGGTCTGGCGGTGCGGTTGGTGCGGGAGGTGGAATAAAAACGACCACGATATATTAAATTTGTTGTTTTATGGATGATTATAAGGTGTCTATTTATCCACGAAATGATATTTTATATACTTCGTGGATAAATAAATATCCAAAACGCTTGCTGGTTCGCAAATTATTTTGTTTATTTGCACCGTAATCAAGTTGACAAGAATATGGGCATCATCATCGGAAGGAAACGTGAGTCAGAGGAACTCATGAACATATATCATCGCCATCAGGCTCAATTAGTCGCGGTTTACGGACGCAGACGTGTTGGCAAGACTTATCTTGTCAGAGAACTATTCAAGGATCGTTTTGTGTTTTATCATACTGGATTGTCGCCTCTCGAATTGGAGGACACAAACCAACTGGAGGCTCAGCTGACGGCATTCAATTCCAGTTTGATCCGTTATGGAGCTGAAACGGATGTCCACCCCAAGAACTGGACGGAAGCTTTCGACAGGCTTTCTGCCTTGATTGACAGGGCGGATAAGAGCCAGCGTGCGGTGGTGTTTATTGACGAGATGCCATGGATGGACACACCACGGTCGGGCTTTATGACCGCCTTCGAGCATTTTTGGAATGGCTGGGGTGCTGGACAAGACCATCTGATGCTCATCGTCTGCGGGTCGGCTACTTCATGGATACAAGACAATTTCATCAACTCATACGGTGGACTCTATGACCGAGTGAATGCTGAAATACAACTTTCGCCCTTTAGTCTCCACGAAGCCGAGCAAATGCTGCAGATGCTGAATGTCACGATGTCACGATACGACATCCTGCAACTCTATATGACTGTGGGAGGCATTCCGATGTATCTGAGCTATGTGCAGCCTGGCTTCAGCCTTGCTCAGATCATCGATAGCCTGTTTTTTGACCGTAAAGCAAAACTGAAGGACGAGTTTGATCGTCTGTTCAACTCCATCTTCCGCTCGCCTGAACCGTATAAGGCCATCATCAAGCTGTTGGCGAAACGGCATGAGGGCTTTAGCCGCGATGAGATTGTCCAAATGACCGACATTCCTTCCGGCAAAGGTCTTTCTGATATGCTCCGGGCATTGGTGGCGGGCGATTTTATTGAATATTACAAACCCTTTGAGAATGACAAGCGAAATAAGAAGTATCGTCTTATTGACCCTTTCTGCCTGTTCTATCTTGATCAAGTAGAAAAACAAAACAGAGGAGAACACTTCTGGCGCGATAACGAGAACAGTCCAGTCCTGCATCCATGGCGTGGACGAGCCTTTGAGAACGCCTGCCTCTATCATATAGGTCAAATCAAATCAGCCTTGGGGGTGGGTGGTGTCAGTTCCGAGAATGCTGCATGGACGATGCGAGGTATAGAAGGGCAGAAAGGAATGCAAATCGACCTTATCATCAACCGTTCCGACCGAGTGGTTAATCTGTGCGAGATGAAATTCGTCAACACTGAGTTCGCGGTAACGAACGATTATGAGATGAAGCTCCGCGAGCGCCTGAATTGGATGATAGAGCACGTAAGTCGTCGCCACAATGTACAGATGACACTCGTTACCACATACGGTCTGAAATACGGTATCCATAGCGGTGTTTTCCAGAAAGTGGTAACCCTTGACCATCTGTTTGAGCCTTAGTCCTCAACACAAGTTGACGTTACTCCATTCGCGGTGCGCTTGGTGCTGGATTCAGAATAAAAATGCGTTTATTTCGCTACCTTTTGAAATCCTTCTCGATGTCAGAAGATATAATCCGATTCGTCTTCGGCAGGCGCGTCTGATTCCATAAACATCACAAGGTAAACGGGCATGTAAGTGATCTTGCCGTCTTGACGAATCAGGCGTTCGTTGGAGACAACAGTAGCTGCAGAGATGTGATAGTCGGGGTTGCCCAGAAGGTTGTTGAGGGCACTGTGCACGGTGTAGTCCTTGCCCGACTTGACCTCAATCGGGAGAGGACTCATGGCCGTGTAGTTGTCAATCAGGTAATCCACTTCGCCCTGCTTGCGCTGGTCATAGTAGAAAAGCTTGTGTCCGTGGGCACGTAGTTCTTGCGCTACCACGCTCTCATAGACGCTTCCGAGGTTAATGCTGCGCACGTCGTCGAGCACGGGTCGGATGTTGTTGCGATAGAGCTGGCCAGTGAGCAACCCCACATCGTTCAGGTAGAGCTTCAGCAGATTTTTCTGTAACAACTCGCTTAATGGAAAGTGGGGGTTGGCAATGGCGTGAACGGCCAGCGCGATGCCCGACGAGATGAGATACTCGAACTCCTCCTGGTACTGCTCGAAGCGGTCGCCTTTCTTGCCGCGAATCTCCTTCGCCACGATGCGTTTCTTCTTGTTCTCCATCTGCGAGGGAATCATCTCGTAGATGCGGCGGATGAGCAGCTTTTTGTTCTGCTCCTTCTCGTACTTGGAAGCATCGGAGGCATAGAGGCCGCGGATACCCTCCTGCACCTCGCGCACCCGGACGATATTGTGCGTACTGAGGTAGGTGTTGACGGCTTCGGGCATTCCGCCTACCAGCAGATAACGACGGAAAAGGTCCATCACGTAGTTGTGATGCTCCTCGGTGAGACTCTGATGGTTCTCGTAGGCATCGCGAAGCATATTGAGGGCTTCGGCACCGAAACCGTTGGCAATGAGGAACTCCTCGAAGTCGAGTTGGAACATCTCCTTGGGGATGACGCTACCAACGGGGATGGAGGTCGCATCCTGCAGCGTGATGCCCAGCAAGCTGCCGCTGGTGATATAGCGGTAGCGGCCATCCTCGCGAAAGAATTTCAGCATGGTGAGATACTGCGGGTAGTGTTGAATTTCGTCGAGAAACACCAGCGTGTCGTTGCGGTCGCCCAGCCGGTCGCCAGCCACCATGCTGAGGGTCAGGTAGAAGTCCTCCTTCTTGTGGATGTTCTTGAAGAGTTGGTCGCCTTCGTCGTCCTCCACGAAATTGATCTCCACAAAGTTATTATAGAGCCGCGTGCCCACTTCGCGAATGCTGAACGACTTGCCAATCTGACGGGCACCTTGTAATATGAGAATCTTGTCGGTACCCGACTTCAGGTGGTTTTCGAGATACGATGTAATCTTGCGGTACAGCATGGTAATCTACACTTTTCAAATAAATTTTGCGGTCAAAAACCACACTTTTCAATGTGATTCCCGAATACAAAAATACACTTTTCAAACAAACTAGCAATTTTTCTTTTTTACATTTTTGAATTTTTTTTTGCGTCCTTTTGTGCCAGCCGGTAAAGGTTGATAGTTTGGGAAGGTTAAACTATTTGAGGGTCCTTTGGTCAATACAAAAACCCAAATGCCCACAATGGAATCTTATGGAAAGTCGAACTGTCGATGTCATCAGCGGCGACATAGCCTTTGGCTTCTTCCTTTACTTGACGTAATGTCTTGTCGTGTCCTCCCACTTCAATAGTTAGATTCCCGTTAATCCGGAAGTCACCGCTCTTCATCCCGCCATATTCCACACGGTGACCCGCCGAATGAAGTTGGTTGCAGAAGAAGGTTTCACGGACAGTGCCAATTTCAGGCTGTTTGTCCGATAAAATGTAAAGCAGGTTGCTGTTGTCGAGCAGGATTTTGTCGGGCTTCTGCAAATCTGTGATGGTGCTCATCTCTGTAAACAACCTGTGGATCAGCGAAGCCTCTTCGAGATGCTTCAGATATTTCAAGGTAGTGGGACGTTGGATGCCGATAGTGGTCGATAATTTGGTGATGTCAACCTCGTATGGGACCATTTGTGACAGCACGTTCAGCAGGGCTTTGACGCGGCGGGTGTTGCCTGTCTCTAACCCTCTGTAATTCGGAAGTTCAGTATCAATGATATAGTTGACCACCGATTCCACGGTATTCTGATAGTTCGTTTTGCTTTCGAAATAAAACGGATAGTAGCCAGCCTTCAGATAGCTCTTGAAATGTTCCAAGGGGTGGCATTGCTGCTTGACCTCGGTGCAGAACTGATTGGGGGTGGAGAGGAGCTGGTCCAACGAGATGGTTGGGGCGTTGACACCGAATCCCATCGTCAAGTATTCGCGAAACGATAGTCCGGGCATGGAATAAGCTGTGAGACGGCGCGAGAGGTCAGCTTGCCCGTCGTTGATTTGCAGTAGTGATGAGCCACTGATGACGATGTGAAGGTTTCGATGAAGGTCGTAGATATCCTTGATTTCTCGGCTCCAATTTTCATATTTGTGGATTTCGTCGATAAAAAGGTGTTGGCCGCCTATTTTGCAAAACTGGTTGGCGGTATCAACGAGGGTATGAGTGGCAAAGTAGGGGGCATCGGCGGAGCAAAACAACACATGCCTGTCGTCGGGCGCATAATGTTGTTTGATGTATTGCTGCATGAGGGTTGTTTTTCCCACGCCTTTTGGCCCCTTGATGGCGATGAGCCGGAGCGACCAGTCGATTTGCTGCATGAAACTCCTGATGAATTCCATGGGGACGATAGAGAGGTATTCATCGTGACGTTCAAATAGTTTGTCCATAGTTGTTTTTTTTCTATTTCAAGTTCAAGCTGCAAATATATGTGTATTTTACAAAATACAAAATCTATTTGAAAGTGTATTTTGCAAAATACGCTTCGGGTTGACATGCTCTTAAAAGAAAACGAGGGTAAATAATTCAATCCCTGAAACACAAAACGATTCAGAATAAAAATACATTTATTTCGCTACGAAACCACAAAAACGCAGTTCGTAGCGAAATAAAGGCTGAATTCATCGCAACCCCCTTGTCTAGGGTGGTCATTTCAACAGGCTTTAGAATTCTTTATATCTTATTGATAATCAGACCGATGCAAAATGACCCAAAATGACCCAACGGAACAAGGATTTTTTTTTATTTATTTGTAAAGTAATTTGCAAAAGAACAATCAGTGGACGAAAATAATAATCATTTTTAAAATTTAAAACGTTATTTATATGAATAAACATCTACAAAACAAGAAGCGCATTATGCTTCTATTTGTTGCATTCTTCATGGGAATAGGTGCGTCATGGGCTTATGATTATGATTTTTCCGCTATTGCCCCAAGCGGACAAACCTTGTATTATGACATAATTAGCAGTACTGATCATACTGTTGGTTTGGTTAGTCCTAATGAAGCTTATCAGGAAGTTCCTTATGTTATAGGGGACCTTATTATACCAAGTGAGGTTAGCTACGATGGGGAAATTTACACAGTGACTGCATTGTTGAATAATCATCATGAGGGAGCATTCCAAATGACAGGCATTACAAGCGTTGTAATTCCTGAAACAGTAAACAATGTGCAAGCAGCGGCTTTCTATCAATCAACTGCGTTGACCACGATAATATGCCTTGCTACAACACCACCATCATCAAGTGGAGGAGGATATGAATATGATACATGGGCCTCATTTTATGGTCTTTCGGAGAATTGTGTGTTGTATGTTCCTGAAGGTAGTTTTGAAAGTTATCAGGCAGACGATTACTGGGGTAGCCGCCTACCCGTTCAAGCGATAGATGGACAGCCTCATGAAATCATAGCTATTGCGATGCCTACTGAAGGCGGTATGGTGAGTGGGGAAGGAACCTATGAATGGAACAGTGCCTGTACGCTGACCGCCACGCCTAACGAGGGCTACATTTTCCTGTATTGGACTGAAGACGGCGTTAGGGTGTCGAATGATGCCGAGTATTCATTCAATGTAACTAGCGACAGAAACTTAGAGGCTCATTTTGTTGAGGAAGGCTCGATGTGCAACCTGGTTGTCCAACTCTTTGATTCCTATGGTGACGGATGGAATGGCAACAAACTGGTGGTGAGTCATGGGGATGAAAGCAGTGAAGAAATCACCCTCTCTGGAGGATCATCCGGTGAACAAACCATAACTGTTATTAATGGTGATCACATTACGCTGACATGGATTAACGGACAATACATAGGCGAGTGTTCTTTCAATATTTGTTATTCGAACGGCAATGTCATTTACCATGGTGAAAATATGAGCAGCAATTTCTCGTATGAGTTCGATGTGGACTGTGAGGAAATACCTGGAACGACTGGAAATGACGGTACATTAACAGTTTATGATGGCACTGTTCAAAATGAAGGCATGCCCATCATTGGTTGGGGAGCTTGTTATCTTTTCAAATGCGAATACGTGATGCCTGCTAGCGACCTTGCTCCAATGAAGGAGAGTTTGATTACGTCCATGACCTGTTATAACACGGATTCTAATGTGTCGTATGGTTCTGCCAGTTTCAAGGTCTTTATGAAAGAGGTGGATTTTGAGAATTTTGATGACAGCGATGTTTTCCAAGGATATGAAGACGGAACTGTCGTTTACGAAGGTAGCCTTTTCCTGTCATCACAAGGTCTTTTGGAAATTGAATTCACGACACCCTATTATTATCAAGGGGGAAATTTGTTGATAGGAGTATATAATTGTGTGAAGGGTAATAGAGTTGGTTGGAGTTATTTCTATGGGCAAACCCTGAGTCATGAAACAGGCTTTGTGAGTACTTTAAACGAGGGAGACGATATTAATCTTCTTACTGGACCAGGCTTTAGGGAGACATTTATGCCTAAAACTACTTTCACTTTTACAGAACTAAATGGTGCATATAACATTACTTCTATGTCAAGTCCTATTGAGGGCGGCACAGTGACAGGAGCAGGAGAGTATGCATTGGGAGAAACGTGTACATTGATCGCCACACCTAACGAGGGTTATACTTTCGTCAATTGGACTGAGGATGGCGAGGAGGTCTCCACGGATCCCACGTATCTTTTCACGGTAGCGGGTGAACGCTCTTTGACCGCCAACTTCAGTTTGAACAGTTATGAGGTCACCGCTGTGGCCGACCCGATGGAGGGTGGCACAGTGGAAGGAGCAGGCACCTATAACCATTTTGATGAATGTACGCTGACGGCCATAGCCAACGAGGAATACGCCTTCGTCAACTGGACGGAGAACGGGGAAGAGGTCTCCACTGATCCTGAATATTCCTTCACGGTGACCAGCGACAGGGAATTGACAGCTGTTTTTGCTATTCAAGAAGTATTCCCCATAGGAGCCATTAATAGCACCTTCGCTGTAAATGAAAATGGAGACAAAGTGTGTTTTTCAATAGGCAATCTGCAATATCAAGCTTCTACCAACACATGGAGGTTTGCAGAGAACCAATATGACATTGTAGGTAGTACTAATAGTAATATTTCACAAACCTACAGTGGTTTTATTGATTTGTTTGGATGGGGTACCAGTGGCTGGAATAATGGCAATTCCAATTATCAGCCTTGGTGTAGTACCAATGCTATGAATCAGTGGACATTTTATGGCCCGTATGGATTGTACGATTTAACCGAGCAATATGCCAACTCTGATTGGGGAGTATATAATTCAATTTCAAATGGAGGTAATGAATCAGGTATTTGGAGAACGCTGTCGAAAGATGAATGGGATTATGTTATTAATAGTAGGATTACTTCATCTGGAATACGTTATGCCAAAGCAAAAGTGAATGAGGTATGTGGTTTGGTTTTATTGCCAGATTTATGGGATAGCTCTTGCTATACTTTTAATAGCCCTAATGACGGAGAAGCTGATTTTGATAGTAATACAATATCGCAATCCGAGTGGGAAGAAGTGCTTCAAATCAACGGTGCTGTGTTTTTGCCTAGTGCTGGCGCACGAGTGGGACAGTCTTTAGTGTGTGAGAACAGAGGTTCCTACTGGTCATCTTCCTATTTCAACGACAGCAATAGCTACAGCACTTTCTTCGATGGAACTAATTGTGCTTATGCCTTTTATGTGTATGAGTCAGAATTAATAATAGATTATAATCATCGATGCGATGGATTAAGCGTTCGGTTGGTTTCTCCTGTCACGTTGAGTTACTATAGCATCAACGCCACGCCGAACCCGGCTGAAGGCGGAACGGTGAGCGGCATGGGCGAGTATGCTCTCGGCGTGTCGGTTACATTGACGGCCACAGCCAATGAGGGTTATACCTTCGTCAACTGGACGGAGAACGGCGAAGTGGTTTCCACGGATGCCGAGTATTCCTTCACGGTGACCTGCAACAGAGATCTCATCGCCAACTTCATGAGCGATGTGGTGAATAATGATGAAAGCTCACTTACCGTATGTGACGGAACAGTCACCAACGAATGCTTCCCTGTTACTGGCTGGTGTATTAATCAATACGGGAAACAGGAGTATGTCATGCCGTCCTCCATGCTTGCCGAAATGAACGGCTCGTGCATCACCTCCATGAAATGCTACTCCTCCAATTATTCGTCAGTCTCTTATGGCTCTGCCTATTTCCAGGTGTTCATGAAAGAAGTTGACTCAGCGACGATTTCCGAATATCAGGGAATTGAAGACGCAACCATCGTTTACGAAGGAAGCCTCTCGGTTTCTAACGGCGAGTTGTTGATTAATTTCACCACACCATATTGTTACCATGGAGGTAATCTTTTGATTGGTGTCTATAATCCTGTAAAGGCATCCTTCCAGATCTTTAATGGTAGATTCTATGGCATCACCGTCCAAGATTCCGATATTTGCGGATGGGATCCCAACAGCATTGATAACATCTTTGGCTCAAATGGTCAGTTCTGGAACTTCTTACCGAAAACCACTTTCACCTATGTCGGTATGGAAGGTGTGTTTAATGTTACTACCATTCCTGCCCCAGCTGTTGGAGGCACGGTTTCAGGAGCAGGAGCCTACGCATGGGATGAAACTTGTGTTTTGACCGCTTTGGCCAACGAGGGATACATCTTCGACAACTGGACGGAGAACGGAGAGGTGGTTTCCACCGAAGCCGAGTATTCCTTCACAGTTTATGGTGATAGGATTTTGGTAGCTAACTTCATCTACAGCACCGTCCAGCCAGATTATTTCAACATCAACGCTGCACCGAATCCGTCTGAAGGCGGCGTGGTAACCGGTGATGGTTATTACGAATTTGGTTCTTTGGTTACTTTGACGGCTACGGCAAATGAAGGTTTTAGCTTCGTCAGCTGGATAGAGAATGGGGAAGAGGTCTCTGCTGATGCTACATATACCTTCACAGTGACAGGGGAAAGGAATCTGTTGGCGAACTTTACTGTGGCTGAAACTTCCGAAGTCAATCACTGGACACCTAACAGTTCCTCCTTCGCCAATAACATGACTTTGACGGGTGTCATCATGATTGATGGTGTGGAACAAACTTCGGATAGATTGGAACTGGGAGCCTTCTGTGGAGAACAGTGCCGCGGCAGCCAGTCGGCTTCCTGTTTTGGCCCAACCCAACGTTATGTGGTCCAAATCACTATCTTCGGCGAAATGGGAGACCAGATTTCCTTCCGTCTCTATGACCATGAAACAGAACAGGAACTCGACCTTGTATCGCCCGCTCCTGTCAACTTCAATGTCGATGGCTACGGCAATCTCCTCAACCCATACGTTTTGAACTTCATTTCTTCCTTCGCATCTTCCCAAACCACTCCGCTCACGGAGGGCTGGAACTGGTGGTCGAGTTATATTGAGCTTTCCGGTATCAATGGACTTTCATTGGTGGAGAGCAGCCTTGGCGAGCATGGCCTGTTAATCAAATCAAGGGATAATGGTTATGTGGAAAGTTTCGAAAATAATGGCAGTTTAATGTGGTTTGGCACTTTGAAATCCATCAACAACGAGCAACTGTATATGATTCGCACCAATGCGGCCTGTGAGGTCAGTGTAACAGGAGAGCCTGCCAATCCTGAAAACCATCCCATCACCCTCAACCCAGGCTGGAACTGGATAGGTTTCCCCTGCCAGCAGCCCATGAGCGTCGGCACCGCCATGAGTGGCATTACCCCCGAAGGCGATGACATCGTCAAGGGTCGCAACGGCTACGCCTCGTACTACGCCGGCGACGGCAACTGGTATGGCACCCTCAACACCCTGGAACCTGGGCAAGGCTATATGTACCAGTCGCTCGGCGACGAGGCCAAGACATTGGTCTATAATACTAACCGTAGCGAGACCACCAGTGTCAACGTCACTCCGGAACACAACATGTTCAAGCCTTACGCTGGCGACTATGCCAACAACATGACCCTCACCGCTGTGGTGGAACTCAACGGCCACGAGCTGCGCCAAGAAGGTTATGAGCTGGCCGCCTTCGTCGGCGACGAGTGCCGAGGCAGCGTGAAACTGCTGTGGGTCGCTCCGTTGGATCGCTATGTGGCCTTCCTGACCGTGTTTGGCGAGCAGGACGAGACAATGACGTTCCGTCTCACTGACGGCACCGCCATCGCTACCGCCGCCGAAAAGCAGTCGTTCACCGTTGATGCCACCTTGGGAACCCTCACCAGTCCCGTTGTCTTGCGATTCGGCAACCTCGGCATCGATGACAGTGTGATGCCTCAGGTGTCGGTCTATCCCAACCCGTCCGACGGCGTGTTCCAGGTGGAAGGCACTGGCATCGAGAGGGTGGAGGTTTACAACACCCTGGGTCAGCGCGTCTTCATGGAGAAAGCCAAGGCCGACATGATGAGTGTGGATCTCAGAGCCCAGGCCGAAGGCCTCTATACGCTGCGTGTGGTCACCGCCGACGGAGTTTCAGTCCATAACATTGTAAAGAGATAAGTCTTGTGTTATTAGGTAAAAACGCAATAATCATGAGAAAACATCTTTTATTTCTGATCCTCATGCTGGCTAGCGGCGTATTATCCGCTGGCCATTGGACCCCAGTAACTGCTCCCTACGCCTTGAACATGACGATGACGGGTGTTATCCAGCTCTATGGGATAGAGCAGCAGAGTGCCACCCTCGAGGTGGGGGTGTTCTGCGGCGATGAATGCCGTGGAAGCCAGCAGCCTGAGTATTTCGCCCCTGCGCAGCGTTATGTGCTGTGGCTCACTGTTTACGGTGCCGAAGGCGATGAGTTCACGTTCAAGCTCTACAACCACGACAGTGGCGAGGAGCTGGAGCTGGGTCTGGAGGAGACGCTGGTTTTCAACGCCGACGGCTACGGCAGCCTGTCGAACCCGTATCTGATGAATTTCAAGGCTGCGGCTTCGTCGTCATCAGAAACCCAGTGTGTCAATGTGCCCATCCTGCTGATGCAGGGCTGGAACTGGATCAGCTGCCTGCTCACCGAGGTGAAGCCGATAGAGGAGGCGTTGAGCAATCTCGTCCCCAACAACGGCGACATGATCAAGGGTCAGGGCAACAACAGCACCTACGATGCCGCTTCAGGCGAATGGGTGGGTTCTCTTCGGCTGATGATTCCCGGCGAGGGCTACATCTACCTGCGAAACGGCGGGACGACGACGTTCATCTATCCAAAGTAAGGCGTTTCGTTTTATATAATTCATTCCTCTGTTGACGCTCCCTGGAAATGCTTTCTGGGGAGCGTCAAAATTTTACGGAAGTCCTTAGAAGCTGTTTTGATTTTTTTTCGAGCTTATTTGAGAGGGATTTTTGAGGATGATTTTTCTGTTGAGCGAACGACGATAGCGGGCTATCGGAGTGAGCGAAACAAAAAATCAGACCAAAAAGACCCTCAAAGAAGCCGA
>JAEEGL015621715.1_pt1 | contig 29076 bp, 24 predicted proteins | sample 9134231 | NCBI WGS metagenome assembly JAEEGL01 (sample SAMN16246548, study PRJNA631951) | gut metagenome | biome: gut microbiome; feature: rumen; material: fiber-attached | host: Bos | place: Iran: Karaj | collected 2018-10 | reverse complement strand
GACTTCTCTTTCTTCAAGAATCCTTATTTTGACATAGCATTAATCATCTGCATCTATCAGGTCATCAGATACATCGTAAAGCAGCCGTACATCTACGGCGACGATGTCACATACATCACCATGATTACAGACTTCGTGGATACCAATGCCATTTACACGAAGACCTGGGCAGGTCAGATAGATCCTACGCCTTTAAGTGAGATCAGCTTCAAGTATGTCTTCACGTCCTACTATCCCTTCATGGGCATGATCTCCATCTTAACAGGACTTCATCCGCTTATCCTTTGCAAGACGGTTATACCGATATTCTATGTACCCATCCACTACCTGATAATCTGGAGAATAGGCAAGTATCTCTTCGGGGGCAAGGAAGACGAGAAGGACTGCAAGAGCAAGCTCTCCGTATTCATGTTCTTCTATGTACTCCTCATCGAATTCGGTCAGATATCCTACTATACGATGAGCAGAAGACTCATGATCTGGGTATGGAATTCCAAGTCTGACTGCTTTTGTCTGCTCCTGGTTCCGCTGTTCTTTTACACTTACATACTTCTTACCGAACAGGAAGAGTCAGAGAAGATACTGGGGAAGACAAAGCTGTTCTACAGACAACTGCTTATAGCGATAATCGCTCTGGCTTGTAACTCAGCCACTCTCATGGGACTTATTATGTCAGCCATAGTAATGGGCATCTGGTTCATTATCGCGGCCTTCAGACTGAAGAAACCGTCGGTGTTCTTTACAAGTATGTGGACTTTGATCCCGCATGTGATTACGGCCCTTCTGATTCTGAACTTCATGGGATGGAATATCTGACGTGGCTGCCGTATACGATTGGATCAAAGCCAATATTGTAAATGTCATCAACTTTGTTGCGGGCGAATACGGGGGCAACAGCCTTGTTATCTTCATACTGTTTGTGTCCTGCATTACCCTGTTGTTTCTGAACAAGGATAAGATCAAGCGCGGATACGGTATCCTTGCAGCTTACTCTGTCTTGCTGATAGCCCTAGTTCTGTTGGATCCGCTCACGCTCAAGTTCTACGAAGATACCAGAGAGGCATTTGCACTTCTTCCGATGTGCGTGATGATCGCCTGTGTTGTTGCAGTTAAGAGCCGGGATATGGCAGGGAAGATAAAGACAAATGCAGTGGTCGTAGCCCTGGCTGTTTTGATCGTTCTAGCAGGTCTTGCTATCCGCACAGAAGATATGGTCTCAGCGGTTAACAGCTATAAGGTTGATGATCAGGGACTTATAACAGCTCAATCTATCCTGGAAGATTCAAATTACGAACCGGTAACAGTATGTTATATCTTAAGGACTGACGAATACCATTGGACGGATGTATCTGCATATGAGGTAGCATCTCAGTATTCCGGATTTATCAAGGCTTACGATTCAGTTCCTGGTGAGAATCAGGCATGGGAAGATGCTGACTATATTGTCATCAACAATGCCCTGATCGAAGCAAACGTTATAGATACAAATACCTACGACACAGTCATAAATGCCGGAAGTTATACGGTCCTTAAATAAGAACTGACTCAGAATAGCCACATCCTTTTGAACATTTTGTCAGATTATATGGGTAAGATAGCATTACCAGTGAACAAAACGGCTATAGTCGTTCGTTTGAATGTATGTGCAGGAATGTTATAATACTTCAGTTATTATAATATACTAATTAGGGAGCAAATCGAATGGATTCAAATACACAGCAACCAATAGAAATCGATTTCAGGGATCTGCTTTTTGTCATAATTAAGAAAATCGGATTTGTAATTCTTGCCGGAATTGTTTTTGCTGGTGCACTCTTTGGTTATAAGTTGATTTCGAATGTTAAGGATGCCAATGTTCTTGATACATCGGTTATGCTCGAAGATGAGACGGATACTAAATATGCCGAAAGAGTTCTTAATGTAAATCGTGCTGAAGATATCATTAACAGCATAGATGCTCTTAATTCTCAGACTGATATGCAGCGTGAATATGTTGCAAATTCCATTCTAATGCAAATAGATTCAATGAATGAAGCTGTTACTACTGCTCAATATATTATTGAGATTAAGGATGATTCGGCAAACGGGATGGACAAAGCATTGGTTTCTTCCTATTCGGTGGATATCAAATCAGGGGATTATCTTGCAAAGCTTTCAGAAGAACTTGGAACGGAACAAAACTACCTCAAAGAATTAGTCCAGGTCGACTATTCATCATCTTCTGCGGTCATTGTGAATAATGAAGGCTCGGTTGGTAGTGTAGGCACTTTAACTATCACTGTCATAGGCCCGGTTACGGATTATACAGATAAAATAATGGATTGTGTCATTGAAGAAATCAATTCGAATTATAATGAATTCAATGATACTATTACCAATCACACCATCACTCTAGCCGCAAGACAGAGTTTTTATATGGTTGACAATAACACTAGAGACTTGCAGTACAATGCTGCGAACAGGTTTGGGAGCATACAAAAACAAATCGAGACTTATGACGAATCACTTGATAAACTTGTCTCTGAACTTGGAGTAAGCAGCAAAGAGAGTCTATATGAGTATTTCTCATCTGATTCTGTGACCGGAAGCGGTGATTCATATTCTTGGGGTAGCGCTATTAAATTTGCCGTTATCGGTTTTTTGGGTGGCGCTTTTATTGCTTTGCTGATTGTATTTGTGAAGTATATCTTTGGGAAGCGCTTTGAAACTCAGGCAAAATTCTTTGGGCGTTTTTCGCGTGTCTATAAGATAGGTGTGGCAAAACCCGACGGTAAACGTTCTGGTTTTTCAAAATTAATTGACTTAAAAACTGGGGATGACAATGAGCTATCTGCAGAAAACAGTCTTAAATTAATGGCTGCCAATATCAAGAATCTTACAAGTGGAATGAACAAAATCTTGGTTACAGGTACTGCTGATACATCCAAGATCAAGGTGTTGCTGTCTGAGTTAAAGATTGATGCTGATGTAAAAGAAAGCATTTTTGCAGACCCTACAACCCTCGCTCAAATTTCGGAATATGATGGCGTTATTATTGTTGAACAGAGGAACTATTCGGATTGTAAAAAGGTAGCAGAAGAACTTAGCCTTATTGCTAATACAAGCACTAAATTGATTGGTGCAATAGTAATCTGATGCTTTATGAAGATGGATATTAACAAGACCAAAAGCGCGAAGGGAAGCCGCTGGATTTATAGAGCTTTTGTGGTAGCGATTCTTGACATTGTTCTGATTGCTGCCAGTTTCTTCGGAGCTCTTCTTATAAGATTTGATCTGAAATACTCAGAAATTGAGACACAATACATAGATGCATACCTTAAAATTGTACCTTTCTGTATTATCGGTGCTATTGTCCTGTTTGTTTTGTTCAAACTTTATAACAGTATTTGGCGTTTTGCCTCAATTTCTGAACTTGAGCGTATGACAAAAGCGTGGATAGTATTCACGGTTGTTGCAGCGACTATAGTAATTGTTGATGAACGTATCAATGGCATAAGGCGTCTGCCCATCTCAGTGTGGATAATGGGTGTCATTTTTGGGTATATGAGCACGACTGCCATTAGATTCGGCTATCGGTTCCTCAGATTCATGACAAAGGTCAACACTAGAGGTAAGAATGGTTCGAATGTAATGATCATTGGTGCCGGTGCTTGCGGTAAAGATGTTATCCATGAGATAGTAATGAGCCAGCACTTAAACAGTAAGGTTTGTTGCGCTATTGACGATAACCCTAATAAAAGGGGAAGAGAACTTGACGGTGTCCCGATCGTAGGTAACAGATACGATATTCCTAAGATGGTTGGTAAGTACCAGATAGATGAGATCATATTTGCTATTCCTGATGCCAGAGGTGTGGATCGTAAAGATATCCTCGATATCTGTTCTTCTACAGGTTGTAAGGTTCGAGTAATTCCCGGCATATATCAGATGATCGAAGGAACGGTAACGGTCAATGCCCTGAGAAACGTTCAGATTGAAGATCTTCTTGGTAGAGATCCTGTTAAGGCTAACATGAAGAGCATCCGCCAGTACATTACAGGCAAGACGGTTATGGTTACCGGCGGTGGCGGATCTATCGGTTCAGAACTGTGCCGCCAGATCGCGAAGGCTGAACCTAAGCTGCTCATCATATTCGATATCTATGAGAACAATGCTTTCTGGATCGAACGTGAACTGCGTGAGAAGTATGGGGATAAGCTTAACATGATTGCCCTTATCGGTTCTGTAAGGAATACAAACCGAGTCAATTGGGTCATGGAAAAGTACAAGCCCGAGATTATCTTCCATGCAGCAGCTCACAAACATGTACCTCTTATGGAAGGCTCTCCTAATGAAGCTATTAAGAATAATGTTGGTGGCACTTATAAAATGGCTCAGGCTGCTGTTAAGTGGGGAGTCGAGAGATTCGTTCTCATCTCAACTGACAAGGCGGTTAACCCGACTAACATCATGGGTGCTTCCAAGAGAATCTGTGAGATGGTAATTCAGATGATGGATAGAAAAGCACAGAAGATGTTTGATAACGGAGAGATAAAGGTTAGAACGAACTATTCAGCTGTTAGATTCGGAAATGTTATTGGATCTAATGGTTCTGTGCTTAAGATCTTCGAACAGCAGATTGCTCATGGCGGCCCTGTTACAGTTACTGATAAGAACATTATCCGTTACTTCATGACGATTCCTGAAGCTGTAGCGCTTGTTATGGAATCTGGAGCATATGCTAGAGGTGGAGAGATCTTCGTTCTTGATATGGGTGAGCCTGTCAGGATCGATGATGTTGCTCGTAAGATGATTAAACTATCAGGATTGGTTCCTGATGTAGACATCAAAGTTGAGTACACCGGACTTCGTCCCGGCGAGAAACTTTACGAAGAGCGACTCATGGATGAAGAGGGCTTAAGAAAACTGGAAGAGAATCCTGAGATATCAGTTGCTGAACCTATTCCAATGAACGACGAAGAGTTCTCAAAGCAGCTCGTTGATCTCGATGCAGCGGCAAAGGCTGAAACTGATGAGATCCGTGAGATAGTATCTGGAATCGTTAAGACTTACAAGTATAAGAAGGCATAATATGGGCGAGTGTTCAAAAAAACGTTCAATTAGTTTCAGTCCGCCGGACATATCTGATCTCGAGATTGCTGAAGTTTGCGAGGCGTTGAAATCCGGCTGGATAACAACCGGTCCAAGAACAAAAGAATTAGAAAAACGACTAGCGAATTATTGCCATACATCAAAAGTGGTATGTCTGAATTCTGCTACGGCGGCAGAGGAATTGAATTTCAGGATATGTGGTATTGGTGAAGGCGATGAGGTAATTGTGCCGGCTTATACTTATACTGCAACAGCAGCTGCTGCAATTCATTGTGGAGCAAAAGTGGTGTTTGTTGACTGCCAAAAAGACTCTACAGAGATGGATTATGACAAGCTTGCCGAGGCAATTACCAATAAAACAAAAGCTATAGTAGTTGTTGATATAGCCGGTATTATTGCTAGTTTTGAAAGGGTATTTAACGTAGTTGAAGCGAAAAAAGATGTGTTTATTCCTGGCGGAAACACTGAACTTGGCAAGAGAATTCAGTCTGCATTAGGAAGAGTTCTTGTATTTGCTGACGATGCACATGCTCTCGGAGCCAGCAAGAATGGAAAAATGGCCGGCGAGATTGCTGACTTTACGGATTTTTCATTTCATGCAGTAAAGAATTTCACTACAGCTGAAGGGGGAGCATCGACATGGAGAGATATACCGGGAATTGATAATGATGAGATATATCACCAGTATCAACTGTATAGTTTGCATGGACAAAGCAAGGATGCGTTGGCTAAAACGCAACTTGGCGCTTGGGAGTATGACATAGTTGGCCCGTGGTATAAATGCAATATGACGGATATTATGGCGGCAATTGGGCTTCGACAACTCGATCGTTATCCTAAATTATTAATGCGTAGAAAAGAGATTATCGAAAAGTATGATGAAATGTGTGATGAATTAGGGATAAAACACCTGGTTCATTATACTGAAAACAGCGTTTCCTCAGGCCACTTATATCTGACTAGAATACCGGGTGTTACAGATGAGCAACGAAGAGAAATAATCATAAAACTGGCAGAGTGTGGCGTTAGTACAAATGTCCATTATAAACCCCTTCCTATGATGTCAGCTTATAAAGAAATGGGATGGGATATCAAGGATTTTCCCAATGCATATGATTATTATGCGAATCTGATTACACTTCCGCTTCACACAAAACTTTCTGACGAAGACGTTGAATATGTGAGAGCTTGCTACAAAGATGTTGTAAGCCAGTATATCTAAGGATGGAAATAGCCGAGATGATTCTTCGCAAATGGGATGACATGCCGGAATTTATGAAGTGTGAAGAGGTCAGGGCATACTATGACATTCTTTCGGCTAAAAGAATCTCTTTGTTAACCAAACGCGTGTTTGATGTTTTGGTTTCGGTTTTATTGTTAGTGTTATTAGCTATTCCGATGTTGATAATTGCTTTGCTGATTAAACTTGATTCGCCTGGAACTGTTATGTTTCGTCAAGAGCGAGTAACAACTTATGGCAAACACTTTTTTATTCATAAGTTCAGAACTATGGTTAGCAATGCAGAAAGCATAGGTTCAGGTGTAACAACCAAAGACGACAACAGAATAACAAGAATTGGTTCGAAATTAAGAGATTTGAGATTAGATGAATTACCACAGTTAATTGATGTTTTAGTAGGAGATATGAGTTTTGTAGGAACACGACCAGAATCTGTCAAATATGTTGAACGATATACTAAACCAATGTATGCAACATTGCTCCTTCCGGCCGGTATTACTTCAGAAGCAAGCATCAGGTACAAAGATGAATCCAATCTACTGGATGCCGCAGATGATGTTGATTATGTCTATACCCATGATGTTCTTCCGAAGAAAATGCAATACAATTTGCAAAGCATCCGGGAGTTTTCATTCGCACACGACATAGTGACAATGGTAAGAACTGTTTTTGCTGTTTGCGGTAAGAACTATGATTAACAGAAAGATATACAATAATTATTGATTAATATACGAGAAAGCATGAGGAATAGTATGAAAAAACCAATGGTGTGGATTATTAGTTATTTTGCAGGTGGCCCATCTTATTGTCCCAGAATTCCTGATTATAGCCTCGCAAAATACCTTCGTGAACATGGCTATGATGCCTTGGTATTTGCCGGAAGCGCTTTGCATAACACAGACATTAACTTTATCACAGATAAGAGCACCTACCGTGAAGAAATGGTTGATGGTGTGCCTTTTGTTTATGTGCGCACTAGGCAATATAACTCTATGAAGGGAGAGTCACTTAGCTTCATAGATTTTTATCTTAACATGATGAAATGCTATAAAAACTTTCAAAAGCCGGATGCAATCATGGCAGCAATGCCGCAACCACTTTCATGCCTTGCCGGCTATAAGATAGCAAAAAAACTCCACATTCCATATATTACGAGTATTGTTGATTTGTGGCCGTTGTCGATTGTTGAGTACGCTGATTTTTCTGACAATAACCCTGCGATAAAAGCAATGTACGCTTATGAAAAGTGGTTGTATAAGAAATCTGATGAGTTAGTGTTTACTTGGGAAGGCGCCTATGACTATATAATTGATAAAGGATGGGATAAAGCAATTCCAAGGAGCAAATTCCACTATATTAATATCGGAGTCGATCTAAAAGAATTCTATACCAATCAGGAAGCATACAAAGTAGATGATCCAGATTTGGATGATAATGTTTTTAGAGTAATGTATTGTGGAAGCGTACGAACTGCTAACGATATAGGCACCGTAGTTTCTTGTGCGAAGAGCCTTAATGAAGATGGTTATAGAGATAAAATCCGTTTCATAATTTATGGGGATGGACCAGATAGGGAAGTCTTACAGAAGCGTTGCAAAGATGAAGCGATAACAAATGTTGTGTTTAAAGGAAGTATAGACAAGAAATACATACCGTATGTTCTGTCTAAAAGTAATCTTAATGTGCTTAATCTTAAACCAGCTAAAACTCAAAAGTATGGAAATAGTTCCAACAAACTATTTGAGTACCTTGCTGCAGGCAATCCTGTAATAGCAAATATCGATGAAGGCAAGTATCCGATAATATCTAAATACGGATGCGGAAAGATAGTTAAGGCTGGTTCTTCCGAAGAGTATGCAAAAGGAGTGGAATACTTTGCAACACTTACTGAAACCGAATTAAACGAATATAAAAAGCATGCTGTTGAGACTGCTAAGTTGTTTGATACTGAAGAGATGAATCGTCAGTGGAAAGAGATAATAGAGACTTGTATTAAAAGAAATGCGGGTAATTAATATGAAAAAAGTAATGTTGGTATTCGGCACAAGACCGGAAGCTATCAAGATGTGCCCTCTTGTAAACGAACTTAAGAGAAGGGAAAACATTGAGACGATAGTATGTGTTACGGGACAGCACCGCCAAATGTTGGATCAGGTGTTAACAACATTTGATGTTGTGCCAGACTATGATCTGTCCATTATGAAGGATAAACAAACCCTTTTTGATATTACTACAGGAATCCTTAACAGTATTAGAGGAGTATTACAAGAAGTAAAACCGGATTTGGTTTTGGTTCATGGTGATACGTCTACTACTTTTGTTACGGCTCTGGCTTGCTTTTATTTGCAGATCCCAGTCGGTCATGTTGAAGCCGGTCTTAGAACGTATAACATCTATAGTCCGTATCCTGAAGAGTTTAATCGACAAGCGGTGAGTATTATCAGCAAGTATAATTTTGCTCCTACGAGATTGGCTGCTGAGCACCTTATAAATGAAGGTAAAGCTGCTGAAAACATATACATAACTGGCAATACTGTTATTGATGCAATGCAGCATACTGTTAAGGAAGACTATACGCATCCTGAATTAGAGTGGGTTGGTGATGATAGATTAATCTTTATTACCGCTCATCGAAGAGAAAACTTAGGCGAGCCAATGCACCACATGTTTCGCGCTATTCGAAGAGTGTTGGATGAGCACCCTGATTGTAAAGCAATATACCCTATTCATATGAACCCGGTAGTTCGAGAAGCTGCAGCATCAGAATTAGGCGATTGCAAACAGATTCATATCATTGAACCAATAGAAGTATTTGACTGCCACAATTTTGAAGCGAGAAGCTACTTGTGTTTAACTGATTCAGGAGGAATCCAGGAGGAGTGTCCTTCTTTTGGGGTTCCGGTTCTTGTTATGCGAGATACGACTGAACGACCTGAAGGTGTAGATGCAGGCACACTCCGTTTAGTTGGTACCAATGAAGAAACAATATACCAGGCATTTACTGAATTGCTCGTAGACAAGAAAGAATACGAGAAGATGAGTCACGCAAGCAATCCGTATGGTGATGGCTTTGCATGTAAGAGAATAGCCGATGTAATCGAATTTGGTCACTGTGACGAATGGAAGCATTGATATGAGTGATAAAGCAATGGAAGAGCTAAATCTAAAAGAGATTCAAGCAATAGAGTTAGAACTCCTTCTTGCTTATGATGATATTTGCAAAAAGAATCACTGGAGATACTCGTTAGGTGGTGGAACTCTTTTAGGTGCTATTCGACACAAGGGATTTATCCCTTGGGATGATGATATTGATGTGATGATGCCCCGCCCTGATTATGATGAGTTTATTGATTACTGCAAGAAGTCGCAACCAGGATTTGGGCTAATTACCTATGATACTGTTTCCGGTTATAATGGACTGATGGCTAAAATATGGGATCAATCTACAATAATCAAGGATGATGTTATGGGATTGTCTTTTGAAACCGGTGTTAATATTGATGTGTTTCCTATAGATGGTCTGGGTAATAGCTTAGAGGAGGCACACAAGATTTTTAAATCAACCTCTTTGCAAAGAGAGTTATTAAATGCTGTGCTTTGGAAAAAATACTTCCGTAGTAAGACTCATAGCATAATAGTAGAGCCTATAAGGTTTGCATTGTTTGTTGTCAGTAGATTTGTGAATCCAAAGAAACTATTGTTAAAAGTGGATGTTGAGAATTCAAAGCATCCGTTTAATGATTCCGATTATGCCGGTTGTGTTTGCGGTTCTTATAGAGAGCGTGAAATTATGACTAAAGACACATTTGAGAATTATATAGAACTTGAATTTGAAGGCAAAGGGCTAATGGCTATATCGAATTATGATGAGTATTTGACAAAGCATTATGGGGATTATATGAAATTGCCACCTGAAGATAAGCAGGCAACCCATCATACATACAAGGCATACAAACGAGAATTAGGAGTCACGATATGAATATTGCTATTATCTTTGCCGGTGGTACTGGTCAGCGAATGAATACAAAATCAAAACCCAAACAGTTTCTTGAGCTTAATGGTAAACCGATTATTATCTATACTCTTGAACATTTTGAAAATCATGAATCCATTGATGGAATAATAGTGGTTTGCGTTAGTGGGTGGATTGATTATTGCAAAGAATTGATAAGTAAGTTCCATATCACCAAAGTGTGTGAGGTTATTCCCGGCGGCTCAACAGGTTTGTTATCCAGATATGAAGGCATAAAAAAGGCATCAGAATTGTTTCCTGAAGACACTATTTGTTTAATGCATGATGGTGTAAGACCTATGATAGATCATGAAATAATCAGCAGGAATATTGAATCAGTTAAAAAATATGGATCAGCGGTTACGGTGTCGCCAGCTATAGAGACAATTGCAATGAGAGTTGAAGGCAATAAGGTAGGTCAAATAGTAGATAGAAGCATGTGTCAAATGGCCAAAGCCCCGCAATCTTTCAGACTTAAGGATTTAGAGACAGCTCACCGCAAACTCGTTGAATCAGGGGTTGATGATTGCATAGATACAGCTTATCTTATGCAAATTAGTGGATATGATGTGTATGCTGTGGAAGGATCGTCAGAGAACATAAAGATTACCACCCCAACAGATTTCTATACGTTTAAGGCTCTTATGGACAGTAAAGAGGATTCGCAGGCATTGGGAGTATAAAGATGAATAATGTGCAGCTTGAAGACTGCAAAGCACTTGGTGCTTTGAATTATATAGATTGGGATCGGTTCAGAGACTCAACCATTCTTGTGACGGGGTCAACCGGGTTAATTGGTGTGAATCTGGTTAATGCCATTGCCTATAACAGTCAAGCTAAGGAACTAAACATCAAACTCATTCTTCCTGTAAGAAATAAAGAATCTGCAATCAAAATGTTTGATTGGACGGCTGCGGATATTCGGGATTATAAACTTGAGGATGGAGTAGAATTGGATACTCAGGTTGATTATATTGTTCATTTGGCGAGTCCCACTAGTTCGCTGTTTTTCTCCGAGAATCCAGTAGATACCTTATTATCTAATTTCCGAGGAGCAGCTGCGATTCTTAATGCAGTTAAGGATACCTCACTGAAAAAACTAGTGTTTCTTTCTACTATGGAAGTGTATGGGTTACCATCAAAGGGACATAGCGTTAAGGAAGAAGAATTAGGCTCATTCGAGACGATGAATTCCCGTAATAGTTATCCGATTTCAAAAATCGCTGTTGAGAATCTGTGCTACAGTTATTATTCTCAGTACGGAGTTCCGTCAGTCGTATTAAGGGCAACACAAACGTTTGGCCCCGGTGTTAAGTATGATGATGGACGCGTTTTTGCTCAATTTATGAGATGCGCAATAGAGAATAAAGACATAGTATTAAAAACCCAAGGTCTTACCGAACGCTGCTATCTGTATACAGCAGATGCTGTTTCAGCCATACTTACGGCGCTATTAAAAGCAGAGCCTGGTAATGCATATACTGTGGCAAATCCAAGCACTTATTGTTCGATTAAAGATATGGCAGCTATGGTTTCGCGAGATATTGCTCAAGACAAGATTAGTGTTGTTTATGATGTTGTTGATGATATCGGGAGATTTGGTTATGCAGAAACATTGTATATGGATCTTAATGTGGACAAATTAATGAGTTTGGGATGGAAACCGACTACTGATTTAGAGAATATGTTTAGAAGGATGATTAGAGGATTGCAGTGATGGTTACCGTAGCTGTTCTTATGAGCACATATAACGGGGAGGAAACTCTAAATCAACAGATTGATAGCGTGCTTGCACAATCTGATGTAAATGTCTCGGTGTTTATCAGGGATGATGGTTCTACAGACAGAACAAAGAGGATAATAAATGACTATAGCAATCAGTACAACAACATACATGTAATAGAAGGTGAAAATGTTGGTGTTGGAAACAGCTTTATGCAGTTGGTATATGAAGTAGGCAATACATATGATTACTATGCTTTTTGTGATCAAGACGATATTTGGTTAGAATCAAAACTGTCTAGAGGAGTTACTGCCATTTCTGATTGTAGTGTTCCTGCTTGTTATTGTTCTAATCAGACGTTAGTAGACAAAGAAGGTCATATATTGCATGAGCGTCACTCAAATGGAATAGTGACTGATTACATGCAGATTCTCTGCAATAACCAGGTAACAGGTTGTACCATGGTATGGAATAAAGAACTTCAACAATTATTGATTGAGGAGAGTCGAAGACCATCGGTAGATGTTTTGCATAAAAGAATACACGATGTTTGGGTCGCAATGGTAGCATCAGTTATTGGTACGATAGTTTATGATAAAGAATCGTTAATTCATTATAGACAGCATGATCATAATGTTGTTGGTGCAGCTAAAGAGCCTGTTTTAAAGCTATGGAAGAAAAAACTGAGTAATCCTGAGCTTCGTAATGGAAGAAGTGCATTGGCAAAAGAAATCATTAAGAGGTTTGGAGATGTTATTGTTGACGAAAATGTCAAAACATCGTTGCATCGATATGCAGATTATAAAGATAGTTTCACCAAGAGAATTGCCTTGATAAAAGACCATAACATCAAGCATTATTCTGGAGAAACGAGTATTATGTTAGGAATTAAGATTATATTAGGATTATTTTGATTAAGACTTTTGAAGATAGGGGACTTGAGTGACAGCTGTTTTAATCCTTTTGTTGTTTATTATACTTTTTGTGGCTTACTATTCCATGACACGGAGTTTCGTATCACCATTCTCTTTGTTGTTGGTTTCATTCATAATGGCTTTGTCAATAATCGTATCCAATACAGACAATTGGCAAGTGTCAATCAACAGTCGCTTTATACTATATATCCTGATTGCAGCAGGTTCTTTTGGACTTGGTTGCGCCATTGCTAATTCGTTATCCGGGCCTCAGATACTTGGCTCCGGGGATAAATGTGTTATTCCAAACAATACTCGCATTGATTCAAAACTAACAAATCTTGTGTTGGTTATTTGTTCTTTGGCATGTACTGCGGTTTATGTATTTCTTTCAATTCGAATTGGAATCTCTAATGGAAATGCATCAATCTTCAGATCCATATATGAAGCATCTGCTGAGAATTCATCGAATTTTGTTCTCCACCAATTCAGAGAAATCGTAGTTGCTTTGGCAGAGATTAGCTTGTTAATAGTGTTTAAGTGCAAATATATAGATAAGAAGAGGTTTCCTTGGCTTCTGCTTGTGCCAAGCATATGCTTCTTTGTGTCAGCAATGTTTTCCGCGGATAGAAACATATTCATAAGATTTATTATATTTGCTTTGTGCCTATGGATTTTCTTTTATTCTTCGACTTCCTCAAGAACAGTTTCAACTACTAATCGAAAGATCTTAAGAAATACGATTGTAATTGTAGTCGTAGCGGCCCTGCTTTTCTTCATGCTTGGAAAGATTAAAAGCTATACATCAAATCTTGAACGAATGATTGGCATCTACGGGGGATCCGGATTGTATAATTTTAATCTGAGTTTGGATGAAATAGATCGCGCTGATTTACAGTATGGCCAGCAAACTTTTTCTCAGTTGCTAAAACTGTTTGATAGGATGCTTGAAATATTTGGAATAACAGTTAGTGAAAGCACCAATAATCTTGGCATTCAAATGGTTGTGTTTTTATCTCCCAATGGCTATGTCTACGCATCAAATATATATTCATCTATGACACCTTATATGATTGATTTTGGCGTGTTAGGATTGTTTATCTTCCCTGCAGTTATGGGATTTATATTTAAAAGTTTGTATTCTGCTGCTGTTAAAAGAGGTTCGTTTTTCCTGTGGGGATTATATGCTATGATGGTTTATTCTGTAGTGTACTTCACAATAGGTGAGCAATTCTTTATGAGGTTCCACTTGGGAATGGTATACGAATTATTTTGGTATTCGTTCATTTATTTCTTGGTATTCGGAAATAGAACAGCTCGAGTTAAATATTCTATCCTATTGTAATTTGTTGTTTTGAGTCAGGTAGCAAGAATGAATAACACTAATGACAGATCATTATCAGTGATTGTTCCTGTTTATAATTCAAGTGAGTATCTAAAGGAATGCATTGAATCAATAATCAACAGCAATATTGAAGGAATGGAAATAATACTGGTTGACGATGGATCCAAGGATGATTCATATGAAATATGTCGTCAACTTGCCCAAGTTGACGACCGCATAATTGTGTATCAGAAAGAAAACGGAGGTAGTGCCTCTGCCAGAAATTATGGACTTATGCGAGCCACAGGATCATACATAGCCTTTTTTGATTCGGATGATACTGCCTCTTCGGCAGCATATAAAGAGGCATTTGATGAAACAGTGAACAAGAACTACGATGTAGGTTGTTTCAATATGATTATTGGGCAAGAAATCATAACCTGTAATCCTAGTCTATGTATTTGGAAGCAGTTTATTGAATCACCGATATATATGCACAGCCTTTGCAATAAGTTTATAAAAAGAACTGTTATTGACGAATTGAGGATGGATGAAGACCTTATTGTTTGTGAAGATATGCTATTCTGCGCAAAGATATTTATTCGATCCAATAGTATAGGTTATATTTCAAGTGATGCTTATCTTTATAGAATGGTATCTGATTCTGTTACGCACGCAACTGATTGCTATAAGAAATCCAACGATGATATGGAATCTGCTCGCCGACTTGAATTATACTATGATGATTCTGATAATGATGTCGATTTTCAGGATTTTGTAAATTATAGGTATCAGATAGCTGCCCTGCGTTTTTTGTTGGAGCCGGATGTTTTTAGTGTAAGTGAATATAAAAAGCGAATAAGAAGCAAGGATGCATTCCGATTGCTCAATAACAAAACGCATCGTTTTTTGTGTCGTTGCGCAAACAACGGTATTGGAATAATTCCCTATATATATATTTACTTAAAGCGTTTAAAGCAAGTTGTTACCCGATAGCAAATGATACTTTCGATTGACAAAAAAGCAAGAATTGACTTCTTGGATATGGCCAAGGGTATAGGAATTGTCTTGGTTGTATCAGGCCACGTCATTGGCGAAGGTGGAATGAGTTTTCGCGGAAGCGATATGCTTCGTGACTATCTATACTCATTTCACATAGCGTTGTTTTTTGTAATATCTGGAATCCTTTTAGGTCATTCGTTATCTAAGAGCAAGCAGACAAAAAGCGCCCTAATCGCACGGGTTTCCAAACTAATCAAAAGGCTGATTGCCCCTTATTTCATCTGGAGTTTATTGTATTTTTGCCTTGACGTAGAACATATAGGTGACTCAGCTTCGCTATATGAATGGTTTATGTGCATTGTGACATTCCGCGGACGAGCACCCATATGGTTTATAGGCGCGTTGTTTTGGGCTGAGATTATTGCATTAGTCGTTATCCGGTTATTAAATGATAATAGAGCCCAAATAACTGCTTGCACGATAGGCGTTGCAGTTTTATCCGTTGTGATATGGTCCAATAGAGATGCAGTTCCGATTGAAAGTATAGGAATAGGATATTTGTGGACATCGTTCTCTAGAGGTTTGGTGTGCTTAGTATTTGTCCTATTGGGTTATATTGTTTCAAATCTATCATTAAGGACACTTAGCAAATCAGTGCTGATCGCATGTGCCGTATTATCATTGTTTGGAAGTTTGACTTTGTTTATATTTATCGGAAACAAAGCAAATCTTCACACATTTGAATTCAGAAACTTATACAGTTTCTATTTATTTGGCTTATTGGGCTCAATTTGGGTATTGTCTTTTTGCAAACTGATTTGTTGCTACATTAAGCCGAAATTTCTTCAGTTGCTTGGCAAGGATAGTCTAGGCATTATGTGTATTCACTATGTGCATTTTCCTTTTATTATATATGCACAAGATGTTTGTAGTAGATTTGGCTTGAGTGGTTTCCCGGCATTCATACTTTCTATGCTTTTCGTGTTAGGATGTTCTCTTTTGCTTGCAGAAGCACTAAACAGAAAGCTTCTTGCATAGTCTTTGAGTATAAAGAAACAGGAGTTTTATTGAATAATAGTATAGTCCGGCAACCTAGACTTGAAGCACCATATACCAGTTCGGATATACCGAAAGATAATGGATAACTCAGTTTGTCTCAATGTTCAAATACACGAGAAAAATCGTTGATACCCGATTTGCTTACACAAAGTTGCTTTGATATCGCGGAACTAGAAAGCCCGAGGCCATAATGTTTGATAATGATGTCTTTGTAATCAAGCATACATTATCCTAATGATAAATAGTTTTCCGCCTTGTGGCGGATTCTCTAATTATCCGGGATATATATAGATAAAAAACAGACCGACGCCGCTCAGCTATATGCACCGATTTCGTTGGCGCAATCTCGAGTGACGCGAGTGGGACTATCGGACCGCCGTATTCAGCCAGATACAGAGTTTTGTTTTAACATGTTTGAATTAGAGTATAATCTATAGCCGCCAGCTTCTCCTACCAAGGAATAACCAAGGTGATCGATCTTTTTGTTGACTATAGAATCATCAGGAAATGCTACATACTCACAGCCAAGGGTTCCAAAAGCATAGGCGAAGAAGTAATTGATATAATTCTCTGTTGGCGTAACCCCATCAGGCATCATATCCGAAATAAAACAAGTACTCCAATCCGTTTCAGTGTATGAATCAGCATACAAATCTATTAAGCCCGTATACTGATTGATCCCTTGGTAAACTGTTCCACCATTAACAAAGTTTTCCATAGGTCCACCAGTGGATGGAACCAGAATATATAAGGATGTTGGTTCTCCGTCACTTAACTGAAGCGCCTTATCAGCTATTTCAACTGCTTCAGCATTTATCTTATAGACTTCATTGGTTTGAATGTACATCTGCTTATAACTAAGCGAATTACCAAAAATGATAATAATCAATGATAACATGATTGTTCTAGCGTTTTTCGTAATCATTCTTCTTTTATGCACTGCATTAAAGGAGGATGAAAACGCGATTATAAGCCAAATAGGGCATAATAACCATACTCGAGCAAAGACCTGATCATTCGATGCTGGGAATCTAGAAATAAGCTGTTCAAGAGCGGGATTGAAAACAAATAGAATCATTGTTAGAAGCGTGAAAGAAACGAACAATGCACTACCTCTATTAAACGCGTTTCTTTTCGCTATGAGCAAAGAAAAGGCGAAAATAAATACGGAAAAATAGATTAGATTACCGGCAAAAAAGAGATTTGTTATACCGATAAAAGTATCAGAAAAATATGAAACTATAAACAACCTTGCATTCTCTATTAGTTCTTCCATATCTGTTATTATAGCATTATGTATATATTTAATTGTTGATTATGATGTTTTGGGAATGTAAGAAGCAGATGCAGGATAAAGAACTGTTCAAGAGTATTCGATGCAAAGCATCAAGTGAGCTGGATGATTATTCATAAAGAGGGAAATGTATACTTTTACAGCCAAAGATGGTAAACTCTCCCAATGGCACACGGCAATCTATATTCTATTCCATTTGCATAAGAGATGAAAGGTTAGCTACCAATGGTTTTTGCTTTTTCGTTAGTAATGCTCCTGCCGTTTCTGTTTATTAGAAACAAAGAGAAAAATAGTACTTCTATACTAGACAAGTCGACTACGAAGAGTATAGAAGGATTGTTAGCTATATATATTTTATTTTCACATCTGCGTCAGTATATCCCATATGATGATTTTGGTTCAGACTGTCTAAATCTTATTCTTGTCCATGTTGGGCAGATCTGTGTGGCTCCTTTTTTCTTTTTCTCCGGGTTTGGGATTATCGAATCAATCAAGAAAAAGGGTGAAGCTTATTCAAGAACGATTCTGATAAACCGTTTTCTGCGAGTTTGGTGTTGGTTTTTAGTTGCTTTGATTCCTTATTATCTGATTGATATAATATGGAAGCACGAGTACACGACAGTTAGTTATGTTTTAGCTCCTTTTGGCATCAAGAGTATTGGCAATTCCAACTGGTTTGTTGTAGCCATACTAATATGCTACCTGTCTGTTGGGATTGCATTTGAGTTATTTCGCAAAAAGGCATTCAAAGCAATAGCTTTTACTACAGCTATCATTCTTATTTGTGTTGTAATTGCAATTATTCTTAAGATACCTTCATATTGGTATGATACGATACTGTGTTTCCCTTTGGGCATGCTGTGTTCCTATACGAAGAAAAGTATACAATCAATTCTATCGGACAATATATATAGAGTGTTTGGCGCACTTTTCCTTATCATTTCTATCATTGTATCGTATCTGTTTCCTGTGTTTATTACCTCGCGAGGGGCGATCATCCATCAGGTAGCACGTTGCTTATTAGCATGTCTGTTGATTATGGTTTTCTCTTCAAGGTTCTATTTTAAGCACTCTATGTTTGAATTCCTAGGAGCCAGTTCGTTTGCGATCTTCATTTTCCAGAGAATACCAATGATTGCATTTAATGTTTCGGAGATAACCAAACACAAGTATGTTTATTGGTTTATGTGTATCATCAGTGCAGTCTTACTTGGCGTTCTTATGCAGAAGGTCTTGCGTTCGTTAGATTATTTGTTTATTGATAAAATTCATTCCTCTATCTCTTCAAAATATACCGATAAAGAGAATTCAAGTATGATTAGCGATAATGATGTGCCTAATGATGGATATAAAAATGACAGCATCAATATCCGTGCAGGAATCGTTATCAACTACCTTGCTTTTGCTGTGTCTATCATAGGAACCTTCTTTGTCACAAAGAAGGTGTTGTTCTATGTTGGTGACAGAGAATACGGCTTGTACACTTTTGTCCTTTCTATTACGTCTTGGTTGACAGTTATTACGGCAGCTCTGAATTCATCATTTATTCGATTCTCGATGAAACAGAAACAACAGGAAGGCACTCCGGACAGAACAAATACGATATATGCGAAATTGTTCTGTATTCTGTCGGCAGTTGCGCTTGTATTGGGCGGAAGCATTATTGGAATCTTGTATTGTCTTAGGGTTGAACTCCCAAAGTATACCTTAGAGGAAAGTTTATATCTATATAAACTGTTCGCATTCTCGTTAATCAATGTATGTATAACGATACCTGGTTCATCATTCAGTTTGTTTATCTCTTACCACAAGAAATTCATATTTGCAAACAGTTTGAATCTGATGATGTCCATTGTAAGTTTTATTGGGCATTTCTTCATTGCTTATTACACTCACAGAATAGAGGGAATAGCCATTTATACGATTGTTGCAACTATTGTGATCTGTTGGGTGAACTATCTGTTTTGCAAAAAAGAACTGTCGCTGAACTTCATGAAGACAACGCTAAAAGAAAACAAGGCATTACTCTCAACTATAGTTGCTTTTTCATCTGTTGTTGTCTTCAATGTGGTTGTCGATCAGATCAACGGTCAGGTAGACAAGACAATACTGGGTTTTTTGGGACTTCCTGCCGCCGTAACAATCTATCAGTTAGGTCATTCATTTGCTATGTATCTTACTACTGTATCTGTTGCTGTTTCAGGTCCTTTTGCGCCCTCGATAAACGAATGCGTTGCCGAAGGAGATGATAAGGGAATTAATGATATATTCCTTAAAGTTTCGCGCGTACAGGTAATAATCGTGGTCATGGTCGCCTTTGGTTTTTTGGCTTGTGGTCGGGAAATGGTCATTCTTTGGTTGGGTGAGGGATACAATAGAGTTTATTACATCGGTTCAGCATTAATGATCTTAAATGTCTGTCCTTTAACATTCAATGTTTCGATAGAGATCCAAAGAGCCAGGAATAAGCATCTTTTCAGAGGAGTCGTCTACTTCATTATTGCGATACTCAATGTGATTCTTTCGTTGGTGTTCATTAGCATTCTTCCTGAGGGGTACGAAGTGTATGGGTGTCTTCTAGGAACAATACTTGCTACGATTTGTTCACACTGGGTCTTAATGAATTGGTATAATTATAAGAAGATGCTTTTACCAGTTGGCAAGTATCTTATTTCTTTGGCGGTTCATATGTTGTTGGGTACTGTTGCAGCTGTTCTGTCTTTTGTTGCTGGTCAGTTAATGAGTTTTATCGACAGCATGCTAATATTGTTTTTTTTGAAAGGAGCTTTGTTTGTTGTTCTGTATGGTGTAGGTGTCCTATTGGTGGACAGAACGATCTTGCTCCGCTTTATCCCCAAATAACCATATGTTCAATAATCGAAGATAATTAAAACTGTGATAAGCATTCATATATCGGTAATATGACTCTATTAAGCAAAATAAGGAAAATAGTTTATTCATGTTTCTTGCCGCGGCAAATCAAAAAAAACCGTGTGCTGTTTGAGAGCAATGGTCCTTACGACAACGGGTATGCTCTTTTTTTATATGCGTTTAATAATTTAAAGGATATAGATGCTTACTTTGTTGCCCCCCCTTCTACCAAAAAGTATTTTCCAGCGGAAGTCAGGAAAAAGTTGATTTTTTACGGCCCAGGAAGCAGTTTGGCTGACCAGATCAAACACTATATGTTGATCAACACATTTTCAGTCATCTTTTCTAGCTATGGTTATTGTGGAAATGAATACACTAATGCAAAAAAGATATTTCTATGCCATGGAATAGGGTTAAAAGCCTCCAAGAACTACGTCATGGGGGTAGCTCCCAATTTTGACAAGATTGTATTGCCAACACACTTTGTAGCTGAGGCATTCAAAAACAACTATTTACTAAGCGACTCGCAGATTGATGTCTTGCCGTGTCCAAGAAAATCTCTTTTAAAACTCAATGACGATCAAAAAGCAAGATTCAGAGAACTGATTGGTTCTAAAAGTAATGAGACGATTGTACTGGTTATGACGACATTCCGCAGATTAGCAGACGGAGGTGTCGACAAAAGCAGTTATCTGACAATCGACGTTGACCTTGAAAAGCTTAATGAAATACTTATTCTTAACAAACAGATACTGGCAGTAAAGCTTCACCATGCATTTGATACTGAGGATCTTTCCGCGATCAATCAAATGTCAAATATCAAGTTTATTAAGAACTCCGAGTTGTTTGAGATAGGAATGAACCCCACTTCTGTAATGATTATGGCAGATGCTTTTATTTCTGATTATTCATCTGCAGTTACGGATTATCTATTGTTAAACCGTCCTATAGGCTATTTAATACCCGATTTTGAAGACTATAAAAAAGAAGTCGGTGGCAATTATCTGTTTGATGATGTTGAGGACCTGATGCCTGGAATGAAGTTTTATGATCAAACCGGATTAGAAGCATTCCTAAGCAGTTTAATGAGTGGACAAGATGACTATGCGGATCAGCGGTTATATGTTAAGAGTTTACTTAATGGGGATTATCCTGAATCTGTGATTCCTGAAAAGGAGATCATAAACAGATATACTGATATCGTTTGATGCAGGATATCGATGATTGGGGGGACTTATGAATCTTTATAGTAGTGATAGATTCCTTGAAGATGTTGATAGTGTTTGCAATTCGGATTTGCCTTGGCACAAACTTAACAACGCCAGTATTCTGATTTCCGGGGCAACCGGACTTATTGGGAGCTTCCTTATTGATGTTATCATGAATAAGAATAAGAGCGGACTAAACTGCACAGTATATGCCCTAGGGCGAAACACCATAAAGTTCAATGAGAGATTCTCAGTCTATAATAATAATCCACAGCTGATATTCATAGAATGCGATGTTCAAAAACCATTGACGACCAAAGAGATCAGCACGGTAGATTATACATTGCATCTAGCTTCTAACACACATCCGCTTTTATACTCGACGGATCCAATAGGTACAATTCTTACTAATCTTTATGGTGTTAAGAATATGCTCGATTTTGCAGTGGAACACCATGCTTTGAGATTTGCCTTTGCTTCATCAAATGAAATGTATGGAGAGAATCGTGGGGATGTTGATTTGTTTGATGAGAAGTATTGCGGTTATATAGACTGCAATTCACTTAGGGCGGGATATCCTGAAAGCAAAAGATGTGGTGAAGCTCTGTGCCAAGCTTATAAACAACAAAAAGGACTTGATATTGTTATCCCCCGATTGACTCGAACATTTGGACCAACAATGTCGATGAATGATTCAAAAGCAGCGAGCCAGTTCATCTTAAAGGGTATATCTGGAGAGGATATTGTTCTAAAGTCAGCAGGAACACAGTTTTTTAGTTACTCCTATGTTATGGATGCTGTAAGCGGATTGCTAACTGTATTGCTTAAGGGTAAGAATGGTGAAGCGTATAACATATCGGATGAGAGTTGTGATGTTATGCTAAAGGATCTTGCCACTATCATAGCTGATTATTGTGCAAAAAAAGTTGTGTTTGAGATTCCAGATGAAGTAGAGGCATTGGGGTATAGTAAAGCCAGTAAGGCGCGTTTGGATGGCAGTAAACTTAGATCTATAGGTTGGCGACCATATTACGATGTCAAGTCAGGCATCATACGAACCATAGATATTTTAAAGGAAATACAATGACAGATTCGAGGTTAACATGAAAAATTATGCGATAATTCTAGCCGGTGGAGTGGGCAAACGTATGGGCGAAGACTTGCCCAAGCAGTTTATTGAGGTGAATGGCAAACCCCTCATAGTGTATTCGATTGAGAATTTTCAAAGAAATCCACATATTGAGAAAATATTAGTAGTTTGCGTTAAGGATTGGATTGAACATCTTCAGAGTTTGATTAAGAATTATAATCTCACAAAAGTATGTTGGATTACTGAGGGCGGTTCTACGGGACATGATTCAATTCGAAACGGCATCTTTTATTTGAGAGACAAGATAGAACCCAACGATTATGTTGTAATCCATGATGCTGTAAGACCGGTATTGCCACAAAAAGCGCTTGATGAAGTGCTAAGAGTTGCTCATGAGAACGGGAACGCTTCATCTTCAATTGCTTGCCATCCACCAATCGTATATACCGATGATTTCAAGTCTGGAATCAAAGATGTTGATAGAGAACATGTGATGCTTACAGCCTCTCCACAGGCATATCGATACTCATTGGCTTTGAAGTGTTATGAAAAAGCTGAAAGTGATAACAAGCATGATTTTACATTTACTAGTTCTTTGTTGATCTATTATGGTGAGCGAGTATTTTTTGCAAAAGGCACTACAAATAACATCAAAATTACTCAAAAAGAAGATTTGGCCTTATTCAATGCTTTGCTTCAAATACCAGAAGACTTGTTGTATGTTTAGTTCTATAATTATCTTAGAATCAACTTGTTAAGGAGTATTTATTTTGAATTGTTCAGAATATCTAGTTGACTACCTGATAAATAAAGGTGTGACTGATGTGTTCGGTTATGCTGGTGGTTATATCGTTCCCTTTATGGATGCGCTTTATAAGCGAAAAGATGAAATCAATACACATGTTTGTTACCACGAGCAGGGCTGCGCTTTAGCGGCTGATGGATATGCAAGAACTAGTGGAAAAATAGGTGTGTATTTTACAACTTCTGGCCCAGGTGCCGTTAATGGTTTGGGCGGATTGGCCGATGCTTGGTTCGATGGATTCCCACTTATGGGGATTTGTGGAAATGTTCCGACAAATGAAATGAAGGGTTTTTCTGGAATTAGACAAAACGGATTTCAAGAAATGGAACTGATTTCGATGACTCGTAATATTACTAAATATTCTGTGACAGCATATACAAGTAAGGGTTTTCCTGATATTGTGAGTCGTGCATATAATATGGCTTTATTAGGCAGGAAGGGGGGTGTCATTATTGATTTTCCGCTCGATGTACAGCAAGCCGATCTTATTGGTGGGTAATGGGGTAAGAACCGCAGGTGCGGTAGAACTTGTCCATGAATTTGTTAAGAAAACAGATATACCACTTCTTACAACTATGAATGGAGTTGATCTTGCACCGGATGATCTCCATATTGGTTTTATTGGAACGCATGGCAATCGCGTAGCGAATATGATTCTAAACGAATGTGATCTTATAATATCTGTTGGTGCACGTTTGGGCATCCGTCAAGTGGGACAATTTACTGACCGATTTGCCCCAAATGCGGATTTAGTTCGTTGTGATATAGATGAATATGAGTTAAGCAGAAACATCAAAGATAATGAAAGAAAGTTTCATACTGATGCCCGTGACTTTATGAGAATGCTGTTGGAAGAAAACATTCCTTGTTATACAGAATGGAAGAATCAGTGTAAAGAAGCCATGGAGTATCTTTCTGCATTTGATAAACAACCAGGCAATCTTGCTGTTGAAAAGATCTCATCACTATTGCCAAAGAATGCAATAGTTTCAGTAGATGTAGGTATGAATCAGTGTTGGACTGCCCAGTCTTTAGTGCTAAAAGGATATGAGGGAAGGATTCATATCAGTGGTGGATATGGAACAATGGGTTGCGGGTTACCTTTTGCTATTGGGTCGTGTATTGCGCAAGGGAAAACACCTGTTTACTGCATTGCTGGTGATGGCGGGTTCCAAATGAATATCCAGGAGTTGGAAACGGTTAAGAGGGAAAAACTACCGATTAAGGTATTCATATTAAATAATAAGGTGTTGGGTAAAATTAGTGAAACTCAGCATTACTATCATGAAGATAGATTTGCTGCAACTGCAGTAAGCGGTGGTTATACTGTTCCGAATTTCACAAAAATAGCTGAAGCATATGGAATACGTGCGGTTGAGCTTCAATCATTTGAAGAACTGGATAGTTTTGCTAGCTGGATTTCTGATGATGAACCATGTCTTTTCGACATACCACTTCCAGAGGCAAGTTTCTTAACCCCCAAAATCAAGTTTGAAACCGGGATAATTAATCCTAAACTTGATGATAAGGATTATGCTTATGCTAAAGCAATACTAGAGAGATAATAATTCAGAGGGTGGTATTTACTGCTTTTTGTACAAGTAATTTGAACTTTTGCAACAATGAAATATAGGATTCCATTGATAATCAAAGGAATAGCAGGTGTTTTAGCTACAACTGTTATGTTGTTTTGTGTTTCTTGTGGTTTCCTTATCGGAGAGCCGTCGCTTGCTGGAACCGCAGGCTTTATATCTGGTGGTCAAAGGGTTGAAAGAACTGTTGATGGTATCGCTTTTTCCACTCCCGATGAAAGCGGTGTTCTTGAAAACTATGTTATAAGGCTGAATGGTTATAAGTATCAAGGTGATATTGCTTATAGGTCATTAATACAAGATGCTGGTTGGCAGGCATGGAAATCAGGAGGAGAGAAGTCCGGAACTTCGAATGAGGGAAGAGGCATCTATGGCGTTCAGATAATGCTGACAGGACATATTGCTAACTATTACGATATTTCTTATAGGGTAAACCTTCAGACTTCAGGTTGGCAGGATTGGGTAAACAACGGCACTGTTGCCGGTATGGCCGATGAACCGGTTGTTGCATTGGAAATAAAGCTTGAAGCAAAACAGGGTGATATTAGAGATACTGCCTGGACCATAACCGAGTATAGTGATGACAGTGGGAATCAATCTGAATTCTATACAATGAAAAACAATGATGATGGGACTCTGATTGTAATTGATGGCGGCTATGATGCTAATACGGAACAGGTACGTTCTGTAATTAACGTTCTCGGTGGACGTGTAGATTATTGGTTCCTGACTCATTACGACGAGGACCATGCTGCGGTATTCAATAGTATCTATGCCGATCCTCAGGGTATCGAGATAGGAGAGGTCTACTGTACTCCGCTTGATTACGATTATTATCTGGAATGCGCTGCTGACCGTTGGTGGGATGTACCGTGGGTTTATGAGACATTCTTAGCGCAGACAGCCGGTGACGAGCGGATACACTATCTTGCACGTGATGATGTGTTTGAGATAGATGGTCTCACAGTTGAAGTGTTCAATGCTTATGATCAGCTTGTTGTTGATATGGGTGATCCTGATGTAGCGAACTATGGTTCGCTTATGTTTAAGATTACTGGAGAAAAGGATAGTTTTCTTGTGTGTGGTGATGTGTACGGCAATTTGTGGCTCAAGCTTTCCGAACTGTATGGTGAGAGATTAGAGGCCGAGTATGTGCAGCTTGGTCATCATGGTAATAATCATGTTCCGCCTGAGACGTGGGCTGTTGTAAATGCCAAGGTTGCTTTCTTTGATGGACCTGCGTGGCTTACCGAGAGCGATGATTATGATGCGAAACCACTTAAAGAATGGTGCGAAGCAAACGGGATTAAGACGTACACCTATGGAACGGCGCCGAATAGTGTGGGATTTGAGTAGTAAACAGCTTCACTCGTGTTATTAAATCTGGAGAATAAAACATGATCATAATTAGAAAAGAAAAAAACAGAGACTACTCTATTAGTTGCGCTAGATTTGTAGCGATGATATTTATTGTGGCATGTCATGTGATGGAAAGAGATGATTTTTCTACAAATGTGTGTGGTGCTCATATTAGTTGGGCTTTCTGGTTTAATGTTGGGGTGCAGATGTTTTTGTTTATATCTGGTTTTTTATATGGAAGAAAGGATAAGATAGATGTAGTTGAGTTTTATAAGAAAGGGCTTCCAAAATTATTAATTGATTATTATGTTTTTATTTTTGGAATGCTGCTTATTATACACGTATCACCACTAATGAGTATTGATAAGAATGGTGTTATAGGCTTGCTTACAGTTTCAGGGACTGTACCAGGACTAGGACATTTGTGGTTTATGCCAACAATTCTATTATGCTATTTTCTGACACCCATTATTCTACCGATTATCAAAGCAATAGATAGGTATAACAATATTGGCTTCTTCGCACTATCGATAGTTCTTATAATTGTTTTTCATTATACAATTAAACATTATTTTTCATACTTTTCACCAGCTTATACTAATTGTTTTGTTATTGGAATGATATATAGCAGAGTTGAACCAAGAAAACCCATTAAGACTATATTACTCTGTCTCTTGGTGATTGCTTGTTTTGTTATTATTCCGGTTCAATTTCGAATTGATTATTGGCCTCATGGAGATTTGCCAGAATTCTTTTCTATAAGATATAGTTATTTTACTCAATATGGACATTGTTTTTTGGGTATTATTTTGGTCGTTTTGATCCGATATCTCTATAGAAGATTAACAATGCAACGTAACACTATGTTGCTTGATTGGTCGGATAAGTATTCCTATGATGTTTATCTTGTGCATCATGTGTTTATCCAAAGTGCTTTTGCTTGTGTTCAATTCATATCTAATCGTTGGATAGCAATTCCTTTAGCGCTATTGTTGACAGTATTATCTTCGATGCTTCTGCGATTCATTTCTCAATTTGTTAAAAACGTGAGCACTTTAGCATATAGAAAAGCACTTTCAAAATGTGATGCAAAATTATAGCTTAGGATATAGTAAATGCTGTCATATACATGTGAATTGCTTTAACTGGCAGAAATATAGATGAATAATACTATTCTAATTAAACAATAAATTGCTCGTGTAGTCTTCAAATACTATTAGTATTATAATGTTTGAGAATTCTTAACGGAGGCACCTGATATGAAAGGCATAGTTCTGGCCGGCGGGTCTGGCACGAGGCTTTATCCTCTTACGATGGTTACGTCAAAGCAGCTTCTGCCTGTTTATGACAAGCCTATGATCTACTATCCGTTATCGGTACTGATGTCTGCGGGCATAAGAGATATCCTTATCATTTCCACTCCCACAGATACACCGAGATTTGAAGAACTCCTTAAGGACGGATCACAGTTTGGACTTAATCTCTCATATAAGGTTCAGCCTTCACCTGACGGCCTTGCTCAGGCTTTTATTCTCGGTGAGGAATTCATTGGCGATGACAATGCTGCCATGATCCTCGGTGACAATATTTTCTCCGGCCACGGACTGCGTGACAGATTGAGAAACGCCGTAGAGAATGCAGAATCCGGCAAGGGTGCGACTGTCTTCGGTTACTATGTCGAAGATCCCGAGAGATTCGGTATCGTGGAATTCGATAAGGAAGGCACAGCAATCTCTATCGAAGAGAAGCCTGCTCAGCCTAAGAGCAACTACTGCGTAACTGGTCTGTATTTCTACGATAACAAGGTCGTCGAGTATGCCAAGAACCTCAAGCCTTCTGCAAGAGGCGAGCTCGAGATCACAGATCTTAACAGAATCTATCTTGAGCAGGGCAGACTTAATGTGGAGATCATGGGACAGGGCTTTACCTGGCTTGATACTGGAACTCATGAGAGCCTCTTCGATGCAGGCAACTTCGTAAAGACATTGGAGCAGCATCAGCACCGTAAGATCGGATGCCTCGAAGATATCGCGTATAACAACGGATGGATCGACAGAGCCGGAGTAGAGGCTGCCATCAAGAAGATGGGCAAGAGCCAATATGGTCAGTATTTGCAGGCAGTTCTGGACGGCAAGTATATCAACAAGATCAAATAAATGAGGTGGATATTAAATGAATGTAATCGTTACAGGCGGAGCGGGATTCATAGGCGGTAATTTTGTTTACCACATGCTGGGCAAATACCCTGACTACAAGATCATCTGCATCGACTGCCTTACTTATGCGGGTAACATGTCGACTCTGGCAGATGCCATGAAGAATCCGAACTTCAAGTTCTATAAGACGGACATCACAGACAGAGAAGCCATCTATAAGATCTTCGAAGACGAGAAGCCGGATGTTGTAGTCAACTTCGCAGCTGAGTCTCACGTTGACCGTTCCATCGAGAATCCTGAGATCTTCCTTAAGACAAACATCCTCGGAACACAGGT
>JAEEGL014729336.1_pt1 | contig 29076 bp, 17 predicted proteins | sample 9134231 | NCBI WGS metagenome assembly JAEEGL01 (sample SAMN16246548, study PRJNA631951) | gut metagenome | biome: gut microbiome; feature: rumen; material: fiber-attached | host: Bos | place: Iran: Karaj | collected 2018-10 | reverse complement strand
GCTGCATGGCTGCCATTCGGTATGGCGTGGAGCGGCCGATGACGGGGAAGGTGCCTTCGGGAGAGATAAAGCGCTCAAGGATGATGGCAAATTTTTGTGCGCGTTTCAGTGCTCGGTCGTGATATTTCTGATAGTCGAGGCGAGAGTTCACCTTTGCATCGACCATCGCCTGAAGAGTCTCCAGATACATCGCATGGAAGACATAACTTGAATAGTAGTCGAACGCGAAGACAGGACCATCGGCATACCAGCCATCTCCCACATACCATTCCTCCACCTTTCGGCAGGCAGTGTTGACACGGAACTCATCGAACTGAGCACCTGCCTTAGCCAACAGGCTCTCGATGGTAGATGAGAAAAGGAACCAATTGGTATAAGGCGGGTCTATCCTGCGCAAAGCCTGGAACTCCTTGATATACCGCTGTCGGGTAACCTCATCAAGTGGCAGCCAGAGGGTGTCCCATGCCCTGAGGAAAGACTCTGCAATATAGGCGGCATCGACGAGGTTCTGCCCCGCCTTGCCCCAGCAGAGATAGTCGGGAGAGTCGGGGTCGACAGCATTTTTATATGCAGCCAATGCCATCTCGCGGAGTTGTTTGCGCTGCTTTCCTTCTGCCGTATCATCATCGGGCAGCGTGAGCCAAGGTGCTATGCCTGCCATCAGCCGTCCGAATGTTTCCATGTATACCACACTGCGGTCACGGTTGTCGAAAGAGGGTGAGAATTCCGTCTTCATGTTCTTCTGCAACTCTCCCTTAGCCATATTCTCGAGTACGGGCAGTGCCATTTTATACGCCAAGGCGCTCCAATATTCACGGTCGGAGGTCGGTTGTTTTGCTTTCTTGGCAGCCTGTAGAGGCATAAGCAACATAAGTGCCGCCATCAAGGTTATAAGTCTTTTCATAGGATGGTGTGATTGATGATGTTTAAGGTCAAGGTTGGATTTATATAGAGCGATGCCAAACGGTGGCTATGGTCTTTACTTTTCGATGTATCTCACATACTCGCATGCTGCGAGCAGGAAAGCGCCTACGCCAAAGTTGGCCTGCGAGTTGGCATCCACCTTCTGTCCGGGTATAGCCCGTTCTCCGATAGGCTGCACGTAGCCAATCTTTCCGTCGGCCTGCAAAGCAGTCTTCGTCAGGTATTTCCATGCCTTCTTCACGGTAGGCGCAAACTCTTTCTTGGAGAGATAACCATTGTTAATGCCCCAGAGCAACCCATAGCAGAAGAAAGCGGTTCCAGAGGTCTCCGGTCCGGGAGCCTGTTTTGGATCCATCATCGAGCGGGTCCAGTAACCCTTAGGTTGTTGGGTCTTTGCCACAGCGCGTGCCAAGCGGATGAATTTCTCGCGAAAGAAAGGCTGATGGACATAGTTTTCCGGCATATCCTGGAGTACCTTTGCCAGTCCAGCGAGCACCCATCCATCGCCACGTGCCCAGAAATCCTTCTTTCCATTGTCGGTCTTGTGGTTCGGATAGATGTATTTGCCGTCACGGAAATAGAGTCCGGTCTCGGCATCTAGCATGATGCTGTCGCTGTAGAGGATATTCTCATAGAGTTTATCCAAATATTTGGTGTCGCCTGTCAACTTATACATTTTGGTCATCACAGGCATCACCATATAAAGTGCATCCGCCCACCACCAGTAGTCGTGCACTTTGGAGTCGGCTTCATAACCCATCACCTCTTTCGCACGTGCCACCTTCCTCTCGTCGGGTGCAAGGTTATAGAGGTCGATATAAGTCTGGAAACAAATCTGCCAATCGCCGAAGAGCACATAATCTTGCCCCTCGCCATACCTTTTATACTTCCATTTGGCGGGGTCGGGTTCGGTTGCGCCTTTCCAGTGGTTATGCTCAGCCCATCGTATGCTGTAGTCGAGCATTTGCTGGTTGTGAAGCAATTGGTATACCTCCATATTGCCTGTATGATAAGCAGCATTGTCCCAGAATGCCCGTACTTCCGCAGGATTGTTGTTCTGCCAGTAGTTGTTCACTCGCATGATGACTTCCCTCACCTGATTGCCCGACCATGAGCGGGCCTGACTTGCCACTGCCGACAGCAATGCTAAGCAAAATATGATTCTCCTCATTTCAAATAGTCTTTCTTGGTGTAAAGTGGGGGCAGTCTACTCAGCGCAGACTGTCCCCTCCGAAAAAAAGCTAAATTACCTAATATATAACCATGTATGAACCAAAGTATTCAATCAAGTATCGCTTTTGTCGTACAGACAATTTACACACTTCATCTTTACCTATGAAAGATGAGGTCTTAATTTGCCATCTCTTCATCAGCAACGGCATCCTCCCAGTTTGTCCACATGGGGATAGACTCGTCGTAGCCGTCGTAACCATAGTTCTGTCGCAGTTGACCCTTGTTGTTAGCCGTGATGGCAGAGTTGGGAACAGGCCAGAACAGGTTGTGCTTGTTGATCTTGTACTCGTAAGTTTGGTTACCCTGCTGACCTTTGCCGTAGGGGTGGTTGAACACGTTGTAGGTGGTGCAGCGGCGATACCAGTAACTGCCACCATTGAGGTCGGTACCCTCTTGCTTGTCCCAAGTGTTCAGGTCGTAGGTATTGCCCCACTCATCGGGTTTTCCGCTGCGGGCGAGACACCAACTCACGCGCACCATCTCGGCCTGGCGGAACTCCTCGAGATAGAGTTCGCGGGCACGTTCTGACATAATGTCGCCGATGGTAACGGTAGTATACATTTTCTTGGCATTGGCACGCTGGCGGATGATGTTCAAGTCATTGGCTGCCTCAGCATTCTTGCCCTGATAGAAGCGTGCTTCGGCACGCAAGAGATAAGTCTCTGCCAGGCGGAAAAGGTACATATCGCCATTGGCGCCTTTGCCCGACGCACCCTGGAACTGGTTGGCACCCATGTTCTGCTCATTGGGAGTGTCGAGGATGTAGAGTTGGTAGAGCGGTGTGGGGTACCAACTGCGGATGGTGTCGGAGCAGAGGATATCGCCCTTGTGGACGAGGATTTTTGAAGGATCGGAAGGATCGGCATAATCCTCGGTGGCATAGAGTTGGTAGTTCTGCCCGTAGCAGTCGGACTTGCGGTTGTTGTATTTGAAGTCTTCCATCTCCATCCAGTTGCCCACCTCGCGGTTGTGTCTCAGGTCCTGCCAGTCGTACTCACCCTTCTCATCCATCCAGATGGTCTTGTTATAGTAGTAAGAAGTGCGGTTCAGCGCGATGCCACGTCCGGCCACTCTCACCCAGTCGAGTTCCTCATTGTAGTCCTTGTTGTTTCGGGCGATGTTCTGTCCGGGGCCACCCAGTCCGTGCGGGTCGCGGATGATACCATTGCTCCAGTGTGCGAAGCAGGCACGCATGATGTTATAGGTAGTGAAATCCTGGTCGTTGCTGTTGGAGATCATCATGATGGTCTCTTTGTTGGATGGGTCGGCGATGTTGGGTGTGCGGTGCAGGTCCCAAATCACGTTGCGTGTCACCTTCCAAGTCTTCTCATTACCAGAAGGCTGCCAAGTGCCGAAAGGTTCTGTCATGAGTTGCAGACCATGATTGCTGATCAGGTCGGTGGCCATTGCCTCAGCCTTTGCATACTCACCTACAGCCAGATAGCACTTGATGAGCAAATGCATACAGCCTTCCTGGTTCACCTGTCCCATATAACTCATCTTTGCCTGTGAAGGCACATGCTGAACGGCAAACTCCAGGTCGTTGACCAGCATTTTGAATATGGCCTCCTTGCTTGCAGAGGTATAGTTGCGTTTGGGCACGCTGATGAGTTTGGTGACCAGAGGAATGTCGCCGAACTGCAGTGCAAGGTTGTAATATGCATAGGCACGGTGGAAATAGGCACGGCCCTTGTAGGCATTACGTGTGGCTTCATCGAGGCCTTTCACCTGGTCGACATACGAGAGGATGGAGTTGGCATATTTCACCATACTGTAGCCCTGGTCCCAGAAGCGCTGCATGTAGTTGCCGTCTCCGCCGCCTGCCATACCTGAAGTCGGTGTCAGTTTGGCGTCGAAGTTGTCTTGGAATCCTCCGCCCATATCGGTCTTGGCATACATACCGACATCCGACATGAGGTAGTTGGTAAAGACGCCCACGTTGTTCCAGTTGCCGTCGATACGGTAGGTTTTCAATTGCTTGTCGCACTGTGCGAGGGCGGCCTGCAGACCTGCCTCTGTGCTGTATGTGGTTGCCGGCTCATAGAATGACAGCGGGTCTTGCTCCAGGAATGAGTCACCGCATCCGACCAACATCGAGGCCATTGCTATTACTGCCACTCCACCCTTTAATATATTCTTGTTGTTCATATCTTTCTTATTTTTTTCGTAATCAAAACTCCTAATTACTGATTTCCAATATCTTTAGAGTGTCACGTTCAGACCGAAGTGGAACTGACGGTTGGCAAATCCACCTGTCTCGGGGTCGCCGTATTCCCAACTGTCGATGGTAAACACATTGTTGATGCCGGCAGTCAGGTGTACACGCTGTACGCCAATCTTGCTGGTCAACTCCACGGGGAGGGTGTAGCCGAGTGTGATGTTGTCGAGACGAACAAAACTACGGTTATATACCTTCTCTATACCTGTAACGCCAGAGGGACCCACTGCGTTCAGACGACCGTAGTCGTTGGTTGGGTTGTCGGGTGTCCAGTATTCCTTCTTGTAGGTGTTGCAAGTCTGTGTGAACATTGAACCGGAGTTGTCGCCGTTGAGCCAGTAGCCTGCGCGGCTCTTGTGGCCCATGTAACTGTACATCGAGAACGAGAAGGTGAAGTTCTTGAAGAAGGTGAAGTCGTTGCGCATGCTCCAGTAGACTGGCGGCTGGGTAGTGCCTTGGTAGGTTCTATCCTTGTCGTTGTAAACGGGAACGCGTGTGCCATCGTCGAGAATCTTATCGTCCTCAGTATAGACGTTGACCACTTTCGGGTCACCAGGCTTCTGGTTCACCAGGGCAGCCTGCTCGGCCTCGTTGGCCTGCCAGATGCCGTCGGTCTCCCAATACCAGATTTCGCCAATAGGCTTGCCTATGAACCATCCATTGCTGGTGTCGTCCATTTCCTTGCCATCCTCGTCGTACTCATAGTAGAGGTGCTTGATCTTGTTCTTATTGTAAGAGAAGCCCAGCGAGGTATTCCACTTGAAGTTCTCCGTATCGATGTTGCGGGTGTTCAGAGTGAGTTCGAAACCAGTGTTGGTCACTTCGCCGAGGTTGGTGGTGATGCTGCTGAAACCTGTGAAGTTGGGCAGGCGCTGTGCCATAATCATGTCGTGTGTGCGCTTGTGGTAGATATCGAGACTACCCGAGATGCGACGGTTGATGAAAGAGAAGTCGATACCGAAGTTCCAAGATGAGGTCTTCTCCCACTCCAGATTCGGGTTGCCCAGACGGCTCACCTGAAGGGCATTGAGCACTTCTTGTGAGGTAGAGCCATATTTATAGTATGCGTAGAGGCCACCATTGGCAAGGTTGGACAGCGCGAGGTAGGTGTCGCTGAGCGAACGGTTACCATTGGTACCGTAACTGAGGCGCAGTTTAGCCATGTCGAGCCAATTCCAGTTTTGCGCGAACTTCTCCTCAGAGAGTACCCAACTGGCACCCAGTGACCAGAAGTTGGCCCATGGGTTGTTCTGTCCGAAAGCAGAATAACCGTCGCGGCGCACGGTAGCGGTCAGCATGTAGCGGTCCATGAATCCATAGAACAGACGTCCCAGATAAGCAGCGGCAGTATAGTGAGTGTCGTTGGTCCTGAATGAACTCTGCTCTTTGTTGGCACCCTCAATGTAGTGGAATCCCAGCACATCGGTAGGTGTGATATTGCGGGCATGAATCTCATCGTACCAGTAACGGTTCTCCTCAGCCTCCTGTACGAGTGTTACGGTGAAGTGGTGCAGGTCGTTGAACGTGCGGTCCCAAGTCAGCGTATTGTTCAGGTTCCAGTTGAAAGTCTTTGAAGTGTTGCGGTTGGAGCCACGGTCGGCAGCCTTACTGTCGGGCAGTTCTGCCGACATCCAGTAACGGTCGTAGAACCACTGGAAACGCGGAGCGATATTGAACTGATAGGTGAAGCCATAAGGCAGTGTCACCTTTGCGTTGAAGATGGTGTTGAGCACGGTATATCCCTTATCCAGGTCGATATACTGCTGCTGGAAGTGATAATTATATCCACCATTAGTGGGATTTCCTGTACGTGGATACTGCATCTCGTTGCCATCGGCATCGTATCTGGAGGCGTATGGGGACTCACGCAATTGGTTGTCATCCCAGTAATTGCTGCCCAGAGGCACCTTCTGCGAGATGTCGCTACGGTCCTGGAAGTTGACGTTTCCTCCCACCTCGAGCCAATCAGTGATTTTGGCATTCAGTTTCATGTTGGCACGATAGGTATGATAGTTGTCGCCCTGAATGGCACCCTGGTTGTTCAGATAGCCGAATCCCATGTAGTAGTTGATACGGTCTGTGGCTCCCGAGATACTGGCGTTGTAGTCTTGGTTGAAGCCATTGCGGAAGACGGCGTCCTCCCAGTCGTAGGTCCTGCCTGCCAGGAAGTTTTCCATCACGATGGCAGCATCGGCATCGAAGCCCATGCGTCGGGCATAGAGGCTAAGCAGCGACTCTCCTGCCTGTGAGGTCTTCGGTCCGTTGCTGGCCCACTGTTCCTGAGAGATGCCATATTGTGAGAGATTATTGTAATTGTCGTAGTAGCCCACGGGGATTCCGCTGTCCTTGCCATAATAGCCCCATGTTCCGTCTTCACGATATCCGTAGGTCTGTGCCTTGTACCAGTCTTCGCGGTAGGTCATATACTCGCTGGGGCTGAACACGTCGCGATAGGCAGCCTTGGTATTGGAGGCCAGGTTCATGCTGAGGTTGATGACGGGTTTGCCTTCCTTACCTTTTTTAGTGGTGATGATGATGACGCCACTGGCAGCCTTGGCACCATAGATGGCAGCCGATGAGGCATCCTTCAGCACATCAATCTGCCCGATATCATCGGGGTTGATTTCCGAGAGGCTACCTGCGAACTGCATACCGTCGAGAATGATCAGCGGAGAGTTGTGCGAGCCATCGGTATAGAGAGAGTTCTGACCGCGCAACTGTATGCTGGCGTTAGCCTGAGCATCAGAACTGAATCCGATTTGCAAGCCCGGTGTGCCACGCAGCAAGTCCTGCACAGTGCCAGGGTTCTGGTCGGCAATCTTATTGGGGTCGATTTGTACGACAGAACCCGTCAGGTCCTTCTTGCGCATCGTACCGTAACCTACCACCACAACGGTTTGCAGGGTTTCTGAGTCTTCTTCGAGGATGACATTCACCGTCTGCCCGTTCTTGTAGGCGATTTCCTTGGTGGCATAGCCAATGTAGGTGATAACGAGCGTACCCTGTTGCGGAACATCCCTTAATTCATAATTGCCGTCAAAGTCTGTTACGGTGCCTACGGAAGCGGCATCTTTCACCTTCACGGTGGCACCGATAATCGGCTCACCGCTTTTGTCTGTTACCTGGCCCTTCACGACAGCGCTCTGCTGTATAGCATGAACAGCCGGCTCTGCCATTGTCGGCAATGGGAATGCCATCATTCCTGCTGCCAGTACCATGGCGAAACATAGTTTCTTAGATGGAAGAATTAAATGAGCATAGTTCATTTGGTAAGGTTTTTAAATTATTGTTTTTGGTTGAAATGAAAAATAGTAGCGAAAAATAGTTCAGTATCAATGATTGTTAGGATAGGTTAGTATGAAATCAAGAAGCAAACGCCTATGAAATCTGTGTGCAAAGATACGGTGGCAGGTGATAATCGGTGTCCCCTTATCGTTATTTTAGGAGAACAAATCATTATTTTTTCTCCAATTCACGAAGATTCCACCCGCTGCGCCACCTGATAACCGGCTTACCATCCTCAAACTCTATGGGCAGCCAGATGTATCTGGCATCGCTTGGATGCCTGGGGCGCCAAATGTCGGCCATGAAGATGAATTGGTCGCCAACGGGAAGGATGAAGGTAGACTGTCCACCAAACGTGATTTCCTGTTTTGGACCTCGGCAGGGATTGGGATGCTGCGTCCAAGGTCCCCAGATAGAGGGAGCAGAAAACATGCGTGCTTCGTTGGGTTCCCAGCCAGTGCATCCCGATGTGATCATCCAGTAAGTGCCGTCTTTCTTGAAGATGGCAGGAGCCTCGTTCTGTCCTCCGGGCGCCACTCGGGTATAGCGGCCAGTATGATGCAGATAATCGTTGGTCAGTTCTGCGATGTGCATGGTGAGATTGTCTTCAGAAGAAAAGATGTGGTAGGCCTTGCCGTCGTCATCTACATATAGAGTCATATCACGCGCCATCTGTCCGGTAGCGAAGTCACGCTTCAGGAAAAGTCCCTTGGCAATGGCCTCTCGCCAGGTGGGAGTCCACCATTCTTTGAAGTTATCCAAATTGAGCGTGTCGATGACAGCCATCTCGTGTTTGCCGATGGGGGCAATCCCCTTTCCGTCGGCCGAAGGCACTACAGGATAAGTGCCTGGATTGGCTCGCTGAGAATAGAGGAACTTATATGGGCCTTCGGGGCGGTCGCTGACTGCCACGCCATATCGCGCGGCACTATATCCCTTACCCTTTAGTTCCAGGTGAAACCACATGCAGAATTTGCCTGTCACTTTATTATATATTACCTTCGGGCGCTCCAGGATGCAGCCCCGCTCGATATCTGCCCCCTTCTCGTCGGAAACCGACAGTGCAACACCTAGATTCCTCCAGTTCACGAGGTCCTCAGAAGCATAGCACATCACCCCTATCATAGCACTCGACGTGGTATCGGCCTTATGCTCCCCAAACCAATAGTAAGTATCACCATACTTCATGATGCCACCACCGTGGGCATTGATATGCCTGCCGCTGTCATCGAGCCACAGTTCACCGCTCCTGATGTCGGTCTGTTCAGGTTGACTGGCCCAGTATTGCTCCAGACGCTTGGCCTCGGCTTTGGTAATGTGGATAACAGACCCATGTTTTGGAGAGACGAAATTGGCTGCTTTCATCACCCCCTCGTTAAATCGTCCGAGCGGCTTGAAGGTCTTGAAATCGCTGGTTTCCACAAATCCGAAGTTATGGGGAGTTACACTGTAGATATCATACATGATGACCCACTTGTTCTCGCCAATGCGCTTCCACACGTTGGGCGCCTCGCAGCCGCGGTTTTCACTGTCGATCTGTTCGGGATGATAATCGTTGAACTGATTGATACGGTCGGAAATCATATACTTGATGCCGCCGGGACTCTCCTGAGCCACATACGTCATAAAATATCGTCCATCAGGCATCGGACAGATGTCGGCATCGAGGGTTTGAATATTCCCGTCGGGATATTCAAAGAGCAGTTGCGGCTCTGTCTCCAAGGTTGTGAAAGCCTCGTCGGCATAACTGTAGTAAACCTTTGTGCGTGCGCCAGGCTGCTGACGGATGGTGAAATACACCATTGGCTTGTTGACATCAGGATCCCAAATGGTTTGAGGTGCCCAGGCACATCCTATATCACCGAATTTCTCAGGAAAGAGTTTGTCGATACGTGCCTCGTGATGGGTCCAGTGAATCAGGTCGTCGGAAGCCATCAGCACCAGACCGCGATTGTTGCCCCAGTCATACTTCTGCGGTCGCTCCCATTGTGTGGTGCGCAACCCCTTCTGTTTGCCGAAGACGTGCAAGTCGGTCATGACGATATAGAACTTCCCGTTGGGGGCACGATAGATGTGCGGGTCGCGAATACCATGCTGTTCGGCGATGGAATCACCGGCGATGACCGGTTTGTTGCCGTTGACCGCCGTGAATGTGTAGCCATCATAACTGATGGCCATGAAGAGCGAGTGCGTGGGATCGTTGAAATACGTGAAGAGATAGGCACCCATGTCTTTCTCCGAAGGCAGTTTTTGTTTTTTAGCCTCACCTGTTGTTGCCCATGCTGCGAATAACGCAATCAAGAGTACGATGTTTTTCATACAGTGATAGTTTGATATGCCGCAAAGTTACGCCCTTTCTGCCATAAGTAAGTCGCCATATCGTGATTTTAGGGTAACAAATCATTAAATATGCTATCACCTACCCCATCGGTTTGAAATGGCAAGTTATACAATTGGGCATGAATACCGTTTTGCTCATCAAATGTTTTTTATTGTACCTTTGTTACAAATTCAAATAAAATGTGTATATTTGCAACACAAAAGAATCAACAATCTTATATCGGATGACAAGAAAGTTACTGTTGTTATTCTTTGTATTTGTCAGTCATGTAATGGCAGCACAGCATGTGCCGCTGAGAATAATGTCGCAGATGCCCGTCCAAGGTATCGAAGACGCCCGTTGCCTGATGTTCGACCACTATGGACTCATGTGGATAGGAACCGACCAGGGCCTTCGTTCTTTCGACGGCTACCATTTCAAGTCCTATCGCAGCAATGCCTATTCGCCGGGCATTCTTCCCAACAACTATGTCCGATGCATGTCGGAAGACAAGTCCGGCGGCCTTTGGATAGGAACGCGTGACGGACTAGTACGCTACGACAGGAAACATGGACATTTTAAGACCTACCATCTCAGTAGCGACCAGGCCCGTTCGGTCAATGTGCTTTTCACCTCGGCCGACGGAACGGTATGGGTAGGAACAGACACTGGCTTCTCACGTTTTGATGCAAAAAAAGATGTCTTTGTCAATATAAGTATACCTGCCGGTGTACACTCCTTTGCCGAGGATGCCAGAGGCAACCTGTATATTGGCACCTGGGAGGGCGGTCTGTTCAGGATGGACAAGAAAAGCGGCAAGATGGTGAACTACCCCAGGCTGTGCGAGCGCAACACCGCCTCGTCGCTATTGGTAGACAGCAGAGGGCGTCTCTGGGTAGGCACTTGGGAAAACGGCATCGTATGTCTGGAGCATCCTGAGAACGAACATGCACCAGAAGCCCATCATATCAATGAAGGAAGGCGCGACTTCCGCACCTTCCACCAGTTGTTGGAAGACCCAGTAAGTCATTCTGTTTGGGGGTGTTGCATAGAAGGACTGACCCGTGTGGGGCTCGGCAACCTGACGGAGGTGGAAAACTTTTCGGACCTTAATTTCTGCTATGACATGCAGACCGACGGTAAAGGAAACCTATGGGTTATCACACGCAACCAGGGCATTGTGCACCTTAGCACCATGCCGTCTGCTTTCCGTTTCTGCTATCTCAACCCCACCGGCAGAGAACTGCCTGTGAACCGCATCCAAACTGTCTTCACTTCCGACGGCCGATGGTTTTGGTTAGGACTTCAGCCTTATGGCCTTGCCCACTACGACCGTGTGGGTAACCAGGTGACCTACAACAGCCAGATTCCCGGATTCAGCGGGATGACAGACAATGCCGGCATTCATGCCCAAACTATCTTTTCCGTGCTGGACAGAGGTGGCGGAGAACTATGGTTTGGCAGTTCACGCGGCATCATATCCTGGAAGGAAGGACAGCAGGCACAACTCCTCGACTATCGCAACACGCCATATCTCAGAGACACCGACGTGAAAGACTTTTTCCGCCAGCGTGACGGCACGGTATGGATAGCCCAGAACAATGGCATATCGATAGTTTTCCCCGACGGCAAGGGCAGGATGCTCAAGATGAGTGAGGCTGGCCGTGATTTCAGCAATTGCGATGTGCAAACCATCAGGGAGGACCACCAGCACAGACTGTGGATAGCCACGGAGAATGCCGGAATCCTCCGCGTCAGTGGTGATGCGCGCCAGCCACAGTCGCTGCGATTCCACCAATATGCCCCCGCCAACAACAACTATCCCCTCGACGATGCCTTGGCCTGCTATGAGGATGCGGAACATCGGCTTTGGGCTATCGCCAGCAGCGGCGGACTGTTTCTCTACGATGCGGGAAAAGACGCCTTTGAGCCTGTCAACCACCGTTTCCATATCAATGTGAACAGCATCTATTCTATCGATGGCGACACCAAAGGAGGGCTGTGGCTCTCCACTGACAAGGGACTGCTGCGTCTGAAAGGCGACAACAATAACAAATCCGTGACCTACTATGGTGCGGAAGACGGCCTTGATATGCCACACTTCTCCCCCAACGGCTCTTTCCGCTATAGCAAGGAACTCTTCTACGGCAATGTGAGCGGTTTCTTTTCCTTTGAGCCCAGCCAGATAGAGAAGTATCACCAAGAAGGTTCTGCACCACTGATTGTCTCGGATTTGTTGATTGACGACGTGCAGTATGACTGGCTTGACTCTACATTTCAAAAAAAGATTTCCGCTTGCCAGCCATTCTTCACGAAAGAGATAACCATACCGTCGAGTGTCGACAAATTCTCTGTCGGCTTCTCTCTCCTTACCTACCAGAGTCAGCATCAGTGCCGTTACGCCTACCGTTTGGAGAATTACGACCGAGAGTGGCACTATACCGATGCGGACAACCGGATGGCCACCTATCAGAACCTGCCTGCCGGCACATACTACCTGAAACTGAAGGCCATCGACAGTTATGGACACCAAACAGAGATGCCCTATAGTATAAAGGTGAGGGTGCTGCCTCCATGGTATCTTACCTGGTGGGCCTATCTGATTTATGCCGCACTGCTGGCTGGAGCCATCTATGGGGGGATATGCTGGTATAAGAACTACCTGAAAACAAAGAACCGTCTGGCCATGGCTGTGGTATTCACCAACATCACCCATGAACTGCTCACCCCACTAACCATCATTTCCGCCTCTATCGATGAATTACGACAGAAAGCGCCGCAGTTCAGCGCCAACTATGGATTGGTTCAGCACAATATCCAGCGACTCACCCGTCTGCTGCGCCAGATACTCGAAGTGAGGAAGTCGCAGGCAGGACAACTGAAACTATTGGTGGCCCGTGGCGACCTCTCTCGGTTTGTGGCCAAGGAATGTGAGAACATACGTCCGATGGCGGGCTCAAAAAACGAGGAACTGATTGTAGCGTGTCCTACCGAAGGTATCGATGCGTGGTTTGACAAAGACAAGATTGACAAAATACTCTACAACCTGCTGTCGAATGCCGTGAAATACAACAAGGAAGGCGGGCGCATTACAGTGACGCTGACTGCCGACAAGCGCCAGGCCACCCTGCAAGTGAGCGATGAGGGCATCGGCATCTCCAAGGACAAGATGAAGCACCTCTACACCAGATTTCTCGATGGCGACTACCGGCGGATGAACACCCACGGAACAGGCATCGGCCTCTCGCTGACGCGCAACCTGGTAGTGCTACATCACGGAAAGATAGACTGCCAAAGCCAGGAAGGTGAGGGCACCACGTTCACTGTCACCTTCCCTATTACGAGAACGGCTTATAGCGAAGACGAGATAGACCTGACAGCCGACAACTGGGCCGTTGACGCTCAGCAGACCGACCAGATGGAGGAGCAGTTGCTGCTCGCCGACAATGAGCCGGAAAGCGAAGACAACGCCGTGGAGAAAGACTACTCGATGCTGATTGTGGAAGACAACCACGAACTCCTGGAACTCATGCGCAAACTCTTTGTTCAGCGCTATCATGTGTATACGGCACGCAACGGCAAACAGGCCCTGAATACGATTTACAAACGCGATCTCGATATTGTGATTACCGATGTCATGATGCCTATTATGGACGGCATTGAACTGACGCGCAAGATCAAGGATTCAGACGACTACGCCCAGTTGCCTGTTGTCATGCTGACGGCGAAGACCACCGACGAAGACAAGAATGTGGGGTATGAGACGGGAGCCGATGCCTACATCACCAAGCCCTTCAGGATGGGTGACCTGCAGTTGCGTATCGACAACATCATCCGCAACCGGGAGCGCATCCGCAAGAAATTCAGCAGCCAGACCGACTTCAAGGTGGAAGAGCAGCATTATTCCTCGCCCGACGAAGTGTTTATCCAAAAGGCCATCGACTGCGTGAAACAGCACCTCGACGATGCCGACTACGACCGTGAGCGGTTCGCTTCCGACATGTGCGTCTCGTCGTCGACCCTATACAATAAACTGCGGGCACTCACCGGACAGTCGGTCACCGGGTTCATCAACAGCATCCGTCTGAAAGAGGCATGCCGCATCATGCGTCAGCAGCCCGGCATCAAGATGACCGAACTCTCCATGGAGGTGGGCTTCAACACACCGAAGTATTTCACCAAACTCTTCAAGAAAGAGTTCGGCATGCTGCCCAGTGAGTATATCAATGATTCAAAGGGATAGGATTCTATAGACTTGTGCCCATATGGATGGAAAATATGGTATGACGAAAATATTGATTCATCACATACGTGCGACCATAAGATAATCATTTTTTAATGTTACAATCATTACAACGCCAGAGTCGATGGCTCGCTGCCCATGCCTCACTTTTCGTTACGGCCATTGCCGTACTTACCTTCTTCGTGCCCGACCTTTTCGAATGGGTACGAGGAACGACACAGACCGTCATTCTCGGCATCATCATGCTTACGATGGGACTGACACTCACCACCAAAGACTTCAGGATACTGGCACGACGTCCGCTCGACATTCTCATTGGCGCCTGCGCGCAATTCATCATCATGCCTTGCGTGGCCTATCTTTTGGTGCATGTGTTTCATCTTGAACCGGCATTGGCGTTGGGCATCCTGCTTGTGGGTTGTTGCCCAGGAGGAGTGTCAAGCAACATTATGTCGTACCTCTGCCACGGCGACGTGGCCTTCTCGGTGGGAATGACCTGTGCTTCCACTCTCCTCGCGCCCATGATGACCCCACTGTTGATGCAGTTGACCGCTGGTGAGATTATCGAAATCGATGCCATCGGCATGTTCCTCAACATCCTTATCGTTACCATTATCCCCGTCGGCCTAGGTTGTTTTCTCAATTACACCTATTCCAACCGTTCCAGTTTCCCCACCATCCAGTCACTGATGCCTGGACTCAGTGTTGTCTGTCTGGCATGCATCGTGGGCGGGGTAATCAGCACTGTGCACGACGACCTCATCGCCCGTGGCCTGATGCTGTTTGTATGGACCTTTGCTGTGGTGTTCTGCCATAACTCCATAGGTTACCTGCTGGGATGGACCGCCGGGAGGTTGGCGGGGTTCAACAAGGCCAAGAAGCGCACCATCTCCATAGAGGTGGGCATGCAGAACGCCGGACTCGCCACCATACTTGCCGGCACCTTCTTTGCAGCCCAGCCTCTCTCTGTCCTACCCTGTGCCATCTCCTGCGCATGGCACAGCATCAGCGGAACGATTCTGGCTGGTCTTTTCCTAAGGTCAGACGGCAAGGAAGGAGGGAATGTCACCTAAATTCTGGTTGTCCATGTCCTGATTGATACTTTTGCCCCCATAGACAACGGCCCCCATGTTCATCACATGGAGGCCGTATAGTTTCTAAGACTAAAAGGAATATGATTTCCCAGTCTTATTTTTTCACATACTTTTTGCCGTTCTTGATAACAATACCACGATAGTTGTCATCTACAGGCATGCCCATGAGATTATAGGCCGGTGTCTCTGGCTCTTCGCCAACAAGCGTATCGATGTCAGTTGGCGTGTCGCTGGTAACCCGCAGTTGTTGCACAGCAGACATTTTTTCCTTGCCATCGGCATGGACAGCAATAGCCATGATGTCATAATTGCGCTTCTCTGTTGGCTTAAATGTAAACTCATAGGGTTTCACTGTCGAAGTGCCAATATACAAATTGTCGGCATAGAACCTCACCTCACTTACGGTGCTGTTTCTCGATGTAGCCTTGACAGATATTGTAACATTGTCGCCCACGCCATAGGTGCCATTAAAGGCTTTCACCATACAGGACCCCTCAGCCTCCTCAAAGCGGTTGAAAGTGATGTCCTTGATGTTGAATCCACCCTGGTCTACCAGCAGGGTGAACACATGGCGGCCAGCCTTCAGTTCCGTCTTCAGGACGCCATGCAAAGTCTTCCATTCTGTATCGCCACCCGTTTGGGGCACCTCAGCCAGTTCGGTGAGGAACGACAGGCTGTCGAGACCATATTCAGCCAAGTGGAACCTACCATTGGAAGAACTCGATGCCACTGTGGCATCGAACGAATAGAGTCCGTCTTCCTTCACATCTACCGTATAGTCCATCCATTGGTCGGTCTTTGCAACCGTAGCACTATTTCGTGAGGTGTTATAGTATGACACACCCGAAACGCCCTTGTCGTATTCATCAATATTGATGGTGCCAGGCAATTGAGGCACCTCACCGAAGGGCTCGCGCTTGGTATTGCCGCTCACCACACTGAAACGTCCATAACGCTCATAGGTGGAGCCGTCGGTAGCAGTAACCACAGCCTTTGTTGTCCTCCAACCTGACGAACCATGCTCCGGCACCCCATACTCTGTCACATAAGGTGCCTCGGTCATCGTGGCAACGAGGTCGTCATCCACATAGAGTTCTACTTTCTGAATGGTCTTGGTGGCCAACCGGGCATGTACCTTGATGGGCAACACGTCACCCCTTACCACTTTCAGGGAAGCAGGACGGATATAGACAGAAGCCTCTTTCTTCATGCCGGGGAATGGACTCACGGCATTCTTGGCTTCATCACTGGCCATATACTCCTTTATCCAAGTCATAGCAGGGCGTTCCACACCATTCCTATAGAGGCCAGAGTTGTCAACCCAAGTAGCCCCAAGGATATATCCCCAAAGGGTAACGCCAGCGCAATAAGGTGCTTCCCACATCAGCGGCAACACCCTCTGATACTGTGCCTTTTGCTGGTTGTCATCTGCTTTGTCTATGTCCAACTCAGTGATATACATAGGCATGCGCAGCGTCTCCTGCTGCCTCTGCAGCACATTGCTCAATTCATTGGCACTGATATCACCCAGTTCGTGCGACTGGTTGCCATAGGCGTCGATAGGCGCACCGGCGTCTCGCAGCGTCTGCACCAAGGTAAGGTAGTTGTCTACATCCCAGCGTATGGAGTTATAGTCGTTGTAAATCAAGATGGCGTCGGGCCAGCGCTGGCCTGCCATGTCGAAGGCTTTGATGAGCCAGTCGTAACCAGTCTTTCCGCCGCCACCCAGCGACTCCTTGATCATGGGGTTGCCATCCTGATGCCTGCCCACAGCCTCGTTCACCACGTCGATGAGGGGCAAGGTGTTGTATTTCTCTTTTACCTTGTCGAACCAGTTGGTGATAGCATCAAAGCGCTCCCTTGGTTTCAGGTTTGGCAACCAGTTAGGATACTGAGCACCCCAAACCAGAGCGTGGAACTTGTAGGTAAAACCATGCTGTTGGGCATAATTGAAAGCCCTGTCGCATCCCCAGTTGAAAACGCCACGATTTCCCTCTACAGAACCCCATTTCGACTCATTCTCACAAGTGATCTGGTTCCATAGTAGATAATAGTTGGGCACACCGTTACCAGCATCCACATTCGACCTCGTGGTGATGTTTCCCAAAAACTTGTCCGGGTTGGAAGACAATTGGGCAAATGAAGCCATTGGCAGCAACACAGCCAACAGCAAAAGACCTTTTTTGATTTTTCCCTGCATCGTTTTCTTTTAGCCTAGATTACGCAGCACATGAGTTGAACAAAGTTATAGAGTGTGAGAACATCAATAAGATATCCTTGATTATGTCATGTCTGATTTTCACCTAATCTTGGTGCTGCAATTCAAGATAGGCAAAATCATCAATGATTTCGCAATCAATTGCAAAGGTAAGCAATTATTCTGAGATATCCACTCGATTAAGGTATTTTTCTTGAGATGGAATCATTTAGTAGTCATTTCTATCTTTCGACTGCATAAAGATGAACCATACAAATCAAAGTCGGAATCATTTTGTCGTCCAGGGAGTCTGTTTTGGTTGTATGTAGACAAATATTATGTGTATTAAGGCAAAAAATCATGTCTTACACCCCCTTTTTCTCCCATTTTCCGCAAAAAAATAACAAAACGGCCAAAATACGATGTAAAAAACAACGGTAATCGAAGATAATATGGGAAAAAAATGTAATTTTGTAACTAGAAATTCAGATGACAATGAAAGACGTAGCGAAGAATCGCCTACAGATGAATATAAGAGCAAATCATTACAAAACCTGAAACAACTGCAAGACGACATGATAAACAATTCTATTGATTCACTTTTCTTTCACAAGAAGATGCAACTTCTTGTGTTTGGTCTCCTTGTGCTTTTGCCGCAGATTGCAGGAGCCCAGCGAGTATTGACCCTCGACTCGTGCCGCCAATTGGCCATTGCCAACAACAAACAACTCAGTGTGGCTCGCACTGGCAGGGAAATCGCTTCCTACAACGTGAAGTCTGCCCGTACAAAGTATCTCCCACGTGTGGATGCCATGGCGGGATATGAACTGATGAGCAAGGAAGTGTCGATATTGAACAATTCCCAAAAAGATGCTCTGAACCATTTGGGCACCAATACCATGTCGAAGGTGGGCAATTCGGTGTCGGATGTCTTTACACGACTGGTTCAAGACGGTGCCATCACCCCACAGATGGCCCAGCAACTCGCTCAGCAGATGGGTGCCATGTCGTCGTCGCTTGCCGCCATGGGCGACGAGTTCGGCTCCACCATCCGTCAAGCCTTCCGCACCAACAACCGCAATATGTTTGCCGGCTCGGTGTTGGTGAGTCAGCCCTTGTATATGGGCGGCAGCATCACCGCACTCAACCGGATAGCCGAAATCAAAGAGACTATTGCCGACGACAACTACGACATGCTGCTGCAGAACGTGCTCTACGAGATAGAAGCCACATATTGGCTGGTGGTGTCGCTCCGCCAAAAACAGAAACTGGCGGAAAGTTACCTCAACTTGGTGAACCAACTGCACGACGACGTATACAAGATGATCAACGAGGGTGTTGCCATCCGTGCCGATGGGTTGAATGTGGATGTGCGCGTGAATGAGGCGGAAATTGCCAAGATGCGGGTCGATGACAACCTTGCCCTTGCCAAAATGCTCCTTTGCCAACTATGCGGTCTTCCGATGCACACCCAACTAACCCTTGCCGACGAGGGGAAGGATATCAATCCCGTATCCGACATAAGCGCAGGCTATGCCACGACAGACGTCTCCCGCCCCGAACTCCGTTTGCTGCAGTCGGCCATTGGTGTGGCCGAACAGTCGCAACGCCTCGTCACTGCCACGTATTTCCGTCCTCAGGTAGCACTTACCGGTGGATACCTGTTGTCGAACCCCAATGTATTTAATGGTTTCGAGCGCAAGTTTGCCGGTGTATGGAATGTGGGTGTTCTTGTACGCATGCCCGTTTGGGACTGGCACGACGGTCGCCACAAACTCGCCGCCTCACGTGCTGCCACTACGATAGCCAAATTGGAGCATAGCGATTTGTCAGAGAAAGTCAACCTTCAGGTAGAGCAAGAACGCTTTAAGGTGCGTGAAGCCAACCGTCGTCTGGAACTGTCGACGAAGCATGTGGCTAGTGCCGAAGAGAACCTCCGTTGTGCCTCACTCGGCTTCCGCGAGGGCGTGATGAGCCTCTCCGACGTGACGGCAGCCCAGACAGCATGGGAAGCCGCTCACACACAGAAGATAGACGCTGGAATAGAAGTTCAACTATCCCTTCTGGGCTTACGCAAAGCCCTGGGACAAATATAATCGAGAAATCATGTCAAACCAAGCAAAAAAACAACACAACAACATCCTGCTTGCCATAGCGGGATTTGCAACAGTGGTTATTATCGTGGCACTTATCGGTTTCCTTGCCCTCGACCGTGACCCAGATGTCATACAAGGGCAGATGGAGGTGGATGAATACCGTGTGTCGAGCAAGGTGCCGGGCCGCATCCTCGAGATTCGCGTGAAGGAAGGCGACTACGTACACAAAGGCGATATCCTCGCCATCATCGATGCCCCTGAGGTACATGCCAAGAAAGTGCAGGCCGAGAGTGCCCGCGAGGCAGCCTCTGCCATGCACGAGATGGCCGACAACGGTGCTCGTGAGGAAATCATACGTGGTGCCTTCGAAGTGTTGCAACAAGCCAAGGCCGCCAACGATATTGCCCGCAAGACCTACGAGCGTGTCAACAACCTGTTCAATGAAGGCGTGGTGACCGCCCAACGGCGAGACGAGGCCCAGGCCGCCGTAGAAGCCACCGCTGCTCAGGTAAAGGCAGCCCAGAGTCAGTATGACATGGCCCGCAACGGTGCCCGCCAGGAAGAACGGAAAGCCAGTTCTGCCCAAGTGAGCCAGGCCAGCGGAGCCGTCATGGAAGTGAACTCCTATATCAACGAGACCAAGCAAGTGGCGCAGATGGACGGCGAGGTAAGTGAGGTTTACCCCAAGGTGGGTGAACTTGTCGGCACCGGTAGTCCCATCATGACCATCTCGATGATGGACGACCCATGGGCTACTTTCAACATCCGCGAGGATCAGTTGAAAGGTATCAAAGTGGGGTCTGAGATATCTGTCATCATTCCGGCTCTTGATAAGGAAATGAAGATGAAGGTGTACTACATGAAGGACAAGGGGTCGTTTGCCGTATGGAAGGCCACGAAGGCCAGTGGCCAGTACGACCAGAAGACTTTCGAGATAAAGGCCCGCCCATTGGGGAAAGTCGACGGACTGCGTCCTGGCATGTCAGTGGTGCTTAAAAAGATTTGAGATTTGAGATTTGAGGATTAATTGCCAATGAAATACATCAGACAGATTTGGCACATCGTTCTGCGCGAACTCGACATCCTTCGCAAGAACCGCATCTACGGTTTCTGCATGGTGGTGTTCCCCTTGATGACGGTGCTTTTCTTCACCACAATGCTTACCGACGGTCTGCCACAAGACTTGCCTGTAGGGGTTGTGGACCTCGACGACAGTCATACCTCACGTGCACTCATACGCAATCTCGACGCCATGCAGAGTTCACGGGTGGCCTATCACTTCGCTTCAGTTTCCGAGGCCCGCTGCGCCATGCAGGAAAACAAGGTCTATGCCTACCTCTATATCCCCGAGGGTATGGCGGCGAAACTCCTCGCCGGTCGTCGGCCGAAGATTTCGTACTACTACACCATGACCTGTATGACTGCAGGCTCAATGGCTATGAAGGACTTGAAGACCATCGGCACACTCGGCTCTGCCGCCGTGGGACAGTCTATACTGAGTGCCAAGGGTGCCACGCCTGCTCAGATCAAGGCTGCCCTGCAGCCTGTGACCATCGATGCACATCAGATAGCCAACCCCGAGGGCAGTTACAATGTCTACCTTACCACCGCTCTTGTCCCCGGCATCATGATGCTCTTCATGGCGTTGCTCTCTTCCTACTCTCTGGGTATGGAACTGAAGTTCGACACGGGCAAGGAATGGCTTGCCAAGGCCGACGGCAACATTGTCGTGGCCATCATCGGCAAGTATCTTGTCCACACGCTCGTCTTCCTCGTTGTCGTGTTCTTGTTCCAATATTATATCTACAACGTGCTCGAGTTCCCACGAATAGGTAATGTATGGAGCATTGTGCGGCTATGCGTCCTGCAAGTCATTGCCTCGCTCGGCTTCGGCATCTTCGCCTTCGGACTGATGCCGTCGCTACGCATGTCAATGAGTATCAGTTCGCTATGGTCGGTGCTCAGCATATCGATGTGCGGCTCAGCATTTCCTGTGATGGGCATGGACCCTCCGTTGCAGGCGCTGTCGTGGCTCTTCCCGCTACGTCACTATTTCATGCTCTATCAGGTAACGGTGTTTAATGGTTATCCGGTCATCGATGCCTGGTTCCACCTTGTGGCGCTTGTGGGCTTCACGCTGTTGCCATGGTTCGTTCTCCGCAAAGTCAAAAACGCAATGCTGAATTATGTCTATATTCCATAAGTTGAAGGAGCACTTCACTGATGTGACCTACATCTGGCGGCATGAGATGCTGCAGGTCATCCGCGACGAGGGCGTGCTGATGTTCCTTGTCATCGTTCCATTGGGCTATCCCCTACTCTATTCGTGGATATACAACAATGAGGCGGTGCACGAGGTGCCCGTGGTGGTGGTCGACCATTCTTACTCGCAACTCTCCCGACAGTTCATCAACGACTGCGATGCCTCACCCGATGTTCATGTGGCCTACTATGCCGAGGACCTCGACGAGGCGAAGTCGCTTGTCAGCCGTCAACTCGTCAAAGGTATCTACTTCATCCCCACCGACTTCGCCAAACGAATCATTCGTGGTGAGCAAGGCACCATCAGTGTGTATTGCGACATGTCGCTCATGCTCGCCTACAAATGCATCTACCAGACAGCGATGGTAGAGGCGGGACGTATCGGCGCTGGCCTGAGTATCAAGAAATCAGGCAATTACACCAAACGTGAGGATGTCATCACCGTGCAGCCCTTGGAGGTAGACGACGTGGCCATGTTCAACCCTTCGGGTGGCTATGGCAGTTGTGTGCTGCCAGCCGTTCTCATGCTCATCTTGCAGCAGACACTCGCCCTCGGCATTGGCATGTCGGCAGGCACATCGCGTGAGCGCAACCGCAACGGCCAACTCATCCCCAACGACAACCCACACTACCGCGGTGCCTACCGCATCGTTTGCGGCAAGGCCCTCTGCTATGCTATGATAGCAGCCGTGACGAGTGCCTACCTCGCCTTGGTCATTCCGAAGTTGTTCTCCTTTCCGCACCTTGCCCACCGTTGGGACCTGTTGTGGATGATGATTCCATACGTCTTGGCAAGTATCTTCTTCGGGATGGCAGTGAGTTGTATGGTGCGCTATCGAGAGAATGTCATGCTACTGATGGTCTTTGTCTCAGTGCCGCTGCTCTTTCTCACCGGCGTGTCGTGGCCCGAAACCAGCATTCCAGGGGCATGGCAGGGTATTTCGTGGCTCTTCCCCAGCACCTTCGGTGTAAGGGCCTTCGTCCGTGTCAACTCCATGGGAGCCTCTATCGATCAGGTGCTACCCGAAGTGCGCATTCTCTGGATTCAGGCAGCGGCCTATCTCGGTCTTGCCTGTCTGGTCTACCGCTATCAGTTCCGTCTGGCGAAAAAGTATCCCATTACGGAAAATCAATGAATAAGTAGGCAATCAGACTGCAATTAGGATATTCATGAAGAGAAAGGGCAGACTGTCGCGGCGCATCACCTGGCGTGTCATCCTGATTATTGTTATCATCAATGTGTTCATCATTGGTGCTGTATTATTATCCAGCCTTGCATTATCATTTTGGGGCAGCAAAGTGCGTGCTCAACACCTGATGGACGGTATAGAGAACAAACTGGAAACAATGTTTCAGGTGGTAAAGGCTACAGCCATCAACAACAAGGTTGAGGTGGAAGCCAACCTCGACAGTCCAGCAAAAGTCTTCGATGCCCTTGAACGTGAACTTCAGGTCAACAAGAGCCTGGTGGGCTGCTTTGCCGCTTTCGAACCAGGGTACTACAAAGACCATGGCCGATGGTTTGAAGCCTACGCTCATTTTACTGACAGCACGCAGATTGAGCGGCAACAACTTGGCTCTTCCCTACACGACTACTTCAACGGGGTGTGGTATAAGAAGGGATTAAGTTTGGAGAAAGACGAGGACGGCTATCTCACAGACCCCTACTATGACAACTCTGTCGGCAACAGCCTATATTGCAGTTATGTCTTGCCCATCTTCGACCGTCAGGGGCGTAAAGTGGGCGTCTATGGTGTTGACTTGGACCTTGGCTGGATTGACTCCACTATTGTCAAGGAAGAGAAGAGCATCAAGAAGATAGAACTTGTGGAAGACAGCCCGGATGACCCTGACAACGTGAATGCCTTCTTTATCCAACTTCTCGACAGCAAGGGTAAAAGAATTTCTGGTACTATAGACGTAGATGAAAAAACTCTCAAAGAAATATGGCAGAGAGGCCTTATCGAAAATAAGAGAATGCAGATTAATGACGAGTCTTATTACGTCAGTTCCAAGCGTTTACCCAATACCGGATGGACTTTGACCATGGCGCAACATTGGGAATGGGTGTTTTTAGACGGTATATCACTTGGCATCTGCATTTTGTTCTTCATGACTATTGGCGGCCTCATCATCTTCCTTTTTTTGAGCCGCAGCATCCGCCGTGCCATAAAGCCGCTGGGATTCCTGTCGACATCGGCGCAGGAGGTGGCAAAAGGTAACTTCGACACGTTGTTGCCCACATTCAAGCATGACGACGAAGTGGCCGAACTGCGCGACTCCTTCGACACTATGCAACATTCACTGAAGCAATATGTGAAGGAATTGAAAGAGACTACCGCCTCAAAAGCCGCCATAGAGAGCGAACTACACGTGGCACAAGACATCCAGAAGTCGATGTTGCCCAAGACCTACCCTCCATTCCCCGAACGCAACGACATAGAAATCTTCGGTTCACAAACCCCTGCCAAAGCCGTTGGTGGCGACCTCTACGACTTCTTCATCCAAGACGAGAAACTCTTCTTCTGCATCGGCGACGTGTCGGGCAAGGGTGTGCCTGCCTCGCTTGTCATGGCCGTTACCCGGACACTTTTCCGCAATATTTCAGCACATTCTGTCCATCCTGGTCAAATCATGGAATCCATGAACATGAATGTATGCGAGGGCAACGACAACAATATGTTCGTTACGCTGTTCGTCGGTGTGCTCGAACTGAAGACAGGTGTTTTGCGCTACAGCAATGCAGGGCATGATGCGCCTTATGTCGAGAACACCTTTCTGCCTTGTGACTCCAATCTCCCCATTGGTATCATCCCAAACTTCAAATACTCGGAGCAAACTGCGGAATTTGTTCCCGGCACAACCATCTTTATGTATACCGACGGTCTGACTGAGGCAGAGAATGCAGCCCAAGAACTATTTCATAAGCACCGCATGACGGAAGTTCTCAAGGCAACCATGCAAAATCCATGCTCGCCTCAGCAACTGATAGAGAGCATGACTGCTGCCGTACATCAATTCGTTGGCAACACTGAGCAAAGCGATGACCTCACGATGCTCGCCATCAAATATACCAACAGCAGTATCTGACCATTTTATATCGATTGTCATCTCTCGGTGGCTGTATCAGAATCAGAAAAGCCAGACCGTGCACATCCATTTAGATTTAACACATACAACTATGAGAAAAGTATTACTAACATGTGCTGCTCTAATGTTTCTGGCAGCATGTAGCATGAAACCGACGACAGAAACTTCAACTGACACTAAGAGTGACAGTAATGGCATTGAGTTTGAGATAGCGAAGAACTACTTCTTCAAAAATGACCAGGAGATTCCTGCCAATCCTAAGATTACTACGGCGGAGGAGTTCGGCAAACTGTTCGGTATGGCCGCTGTAATGGGCAAGGACGGACAGCCTACGGAAATAGACTTCGCGAAGAAGTTTGTTATCGCCATTGTCCTTCCGGTGACTAACCTCGCTACGGAGATTACTCCTGTAAGACTGGAAGAACAGGGAGACACCCTATTCTATTACTATGATGCCAAGGTTGGCAAGGCACAGTCATCCAGCGCACAACCTGTTTCTCTCATCACACTTGACAGGAAGTATGCAGACAAGACAGTCGTGATGATTAACGAACAGGTAACCGACTACTATTCTGCCGTCGACCGTTATCTCACGGAGCAGATTGCCGGGCACTATGCCCAAGGCGAATACTGCGTGCCAGTCAGTGAATTCGTTGCTGCAGATGATGAGGACACTACAGACATTCGTATATGGGGTGATTTATGGGTGTACAACTACAAACAAGTTGGCGACACGTTGAAATGCGTCTCCGGCGGCAGTCACCCAGGGCTGATACACGTCTGTCAGAAGGGCGAGCACTTCTACGTCTACCAGTTTGATCAGGTAGAGGACGGCTCCACGTTCCTCTCCAGCGCCAAGCGAATTTTTGGTGAATACTACGAATCTTTCCGAATCAACCACAGCAATCCAGATGAGCGTGAAATCAACAGGGCAGCACTCCTAGAGACATTCGTACGTGACCACGGACTTTCAGCCACCAAGTACCAAGACTATGGCTGGCCCGCAAAGGACTTGGAAATCACAGGGGAGTGAAACAACCATTCACCCCTCATCATTGCAGTTCATCAAGAGGCGTCTCTTTCGCCTCTCCCATCTCATAGACAGTGCCGCAGCAGAAAGCATGAAGCCGGTCGGCCATGGTATTTTTCATGATGGCGTAGGCGATGTCACCCGTGCAATGACTGGTATGAAACGTGGCCTGGGGATAGTTGTCTGCCAGTCTGCGGGCCAGACCGTTCAGTTCGCTGCTCGTCTCATGCCCGTCCAGCAGGTGGAATCCCCCCACTACGGTCCTAGCAGGGTATGGGCATGCCGCCAGGATGTTTTCCAATCCACTATGGGCGCAGCCGGTGAAAAGCAGACCGTCGGTATAGAGAGCCAACTCGTGCCGGAAATCATCGGGAATAAAATTACCATCTGCATCCTTGATGAATAGATGCCGGTTGCCCTTGGGCATGGGATGAGTCTGTGGAATTTGTGCCATGACATGGATGCCGTCGGCAACCTCACAAGAGTGGTCGACCATGATGAACCTCTCCTCCATTCCATCTGGCCAGACAGTGGTGATGCTATGCCTTTCATTTCTCATGGAATAGAACATCCCGTTGACGCTCTCTGAGGAGACGACGACTTTCGCTTTCTTGTTGACTTCCATGAAATAGCGCAGTCCACCGGCATGGTCGTTGTGGCCGTGGGAGATGAAGACGTAATCCACCGCACCGAGGTCAATGCCCATACGCTTCGCATTATCGATGAATACATCACTGGCTCCCGTATCAAGCAGGATACGGGAGCACTTCGTTTCTAGCAAGATAGACAACCCGTGTTCCGTCTTGAACGACGGGTCTTTTGAGCGGTTGTCAGTCAACACCGTCCATTTCATCGACCTATTATTATTTTGCGGTTCTTCTTTCATATGTTGTATCGCATTATTTGTGGAGATAATCGTTGCGCATTAAGTGGCTTAACGCTATATTTCTCGAACCATCTGGCAAGGACGTTAAAGTGCCTTACATAAACTGGGCGTATAGTACATGATTCATCTTCGTAATCTCTCCAATGCTGCAGATCTACAGCAACGAATCCATCTACGTTGCGATGAATCTAGAGGCGTTCTGATTTGACGAATTTATAAGCAGAAAAAACATCAGTTTTAAAATCAGATATAATTGTTTTAAATAATTCTTTCTTCATTTTTGAAAACATTCACTTTGTTAACGGTTATAGCCTATCCAATCAATTGTATTTCATTCAGATAAAAGAAAGCCTCGGGGTGTGTCTTTTTGAGTTTGTTGAGCTTGGTGGGCATAGGGAGTTGAAGAGTCTGTGATGCTAACGTACCTATATCGTTTGGTGTATAGTGTCGTATCTCGTTAATTCCTTTCTCCAAAAGTCGACTGAGGTAAGCCACTTTGGCAGCATTGATGATGGCAGAATCCAAGGTGTACTTCTCGCTGTGAATGAAATTGCCAATACGACTAATGCCATCTTGTAGGAGTTTGTATTCCTCTGAATTCACCAAACCGCGCATACATATGGTGATGGCCGTCTGGTAGATGTCATCAAGCACTTGTTGAATGTCATCTGATGGCAGGTTGCGATATTGTAGTTCCACCTTGGCAAACTTCAGGAAGGTCTGGCGAGTATCAGAGATGCTTTCGGTGATGTCAAATAGCGAGGCTACGTCAAAGAGTTGCTTGATAATCTCCATCGTACATTTCTTCTGGCCCTTGAAGAATGGGATGCCCGTCGTGTGCGGAGCGAAAGCCGTCAATTTGTCGCCCAACAAATCCTCATGGCTCGGCAAGCTGACCGTGACGAGAGGTTCGTCGGTCATCAGCAACGGACTCTGTATGGGTAGCGACACGATCTGGGAATAGTGCGTTTCCTCGAAGAGCACATCAAGTAGTATCTTGTCCTGTCCTCCCTTACCGGGATAGCTCACTTCGTAGTAGAATTTGGCGTGTTGCTTCGGGACTTCTGTGCGCGATATGCGCTCTACGAGTTCCACTTTGCCAAAGCCGTATTCTTCGGCATACTGGCTGAGATAGTCCTCTATGACGGTTCCTGGAGGGCAGATAATGTCAATGTCTATTGACAATCGTTTGCTGGTGTTCAGGTGAAGCATCAGCGAACTGCCGCCCTTGAAGATGAAAGGACAGCCTGAGCGAGCCAGTGCTTCAAGCAGTGAAAAGGCTCGGATGGTCTTTTCAGCCGATGCAATATCGTGGACACCCATTTGGCGGGCGGCTTCGGTTATCCACTCAAGGCTTCTACTCTTGGGATTGATCATGGTCTATCGTGTATATGATATGTTCAACATTCTCTTTCCTATTACGGCGAGAGGCATATCTCAGCAGTTTGCGCATGTTAACATGATTCCTCTTACGCGCATACTCATATATGTTGTATATCTCTTAACCGCTGGCGAATAGCAGTTCTTTGTCGCCAATTGCATCCACAAGGATTTTCTCTATACGGGGTACCAGACAACCGTCCACGATGGTCAGCGGCGACTGACCTATCAGTTGGCGCACCACGAGGGCATCAGTACCCGTCAGATAACGGTCACAGTCAATGGGTGAAGGCGACAGGAGAATGTTTCTATCAAGTTTCATTCCCTGCAAGGCATGGAATACCGTCTCCATACCGTCCTTCTCCACATCCACGAAAACATAGCCGATGTCTGGCACCTGGTGCATGAACGAGGCAAGCACCCGTGGGCTCCAGATACACACATCAAGGAGCGGAAACTTCTGCTTTAGCCTCAAATAGATGTTCTTTTCCATCTCTGATGGCTGATATACGAATTCCGGCAGACTATCATGAGCCAATTCATAGACTCCGCGCCCAACCCTATGAAGTGAGCCTGATGCAAGCATCCGGTTAATCTGGAGGGTTATTGCACTGGCCTTGATGCCCGTCTGCTGGCGAGCAACTTCATGGAGCAGGTCTTTCCTGTGGAAAGTTCCTCCCTGTGCCACTGCATAGTTCAATATAACTTCCGTTGCTGTCATATCTTTGTTTGTCACCGCAAAAATATATCTTTTTTGTCAAATACAAAAATATTTTGCCAAGAAAGATATAGAATGAATGTTCTTTTCCATAATGATG
>JAEEGL010087266.1_pt1 | contig 29076 bp, 22 predicted proteins | sample 9134231 | NCBI WGS metagenome assembly JAEEGL01 (sample SAMN16246548, study PRJNA631951) | gut metagenome | biome: gut microbiome; feature: rumen; material: fiber-attached | host: Bos | place: Iran: Karaj | collected 2018-10 | reverse complement strand
TCGAAATCCGGGCACTCCGAGAAATCGAACCTGTACTCGATCTCGCTGAACTTTTCCATCCTGTGGAGCGTTATCGCGTCCTTTATCGGCGCGAGGATCTCTATCGAAGATTCGGCGCTTCTGCATACGACGACGCTCTCGAGCGAGAACCACGTGCGGAAGCGGCCGAATTCATCCGAGAGCTGAAGTTTTTCCTTGTCGTCGGAAGCCGCGAGGCACATGCCGCAGATAGCCCTGCGGGCCATCTCGACCTTCGTGTAGATGTCGGCGTCCGCGAAATCCGAAAAGCTGTTCATCATCTCGTCGAAATAGTTTTCGAGCAGCTCCGCGAAAGTTTCGAGGTCGACTTCCTTAAACAGCACGTACATGAGATCAGGATCGATCTCCTCGTCACACTCCATGAGCGCGGACATATTCTCGAAATACTCAAATTCAGTTCCCTGTTCGATATCCAGAAGCTCGTAGAATTCCTTTTTATCCATATCAGTCCCTCTTTTCCTTTTCCGGGTCGATGTCCCTGAACGCGACGTTCGCTCCCGTCTTGCCGAAAATGTTGTCTATCATGTTCACAAAGTTCTCCGAAAGGTCGCTCGCGTAGAACTCGTTTGAAACCGAAGCGTTCTCCGCCCCGGCAAGCATGCCGCGCGAGCTGAGCTCGGAAACGATCGCGCCCGTTATCTCCTCCGATGGGTTTATGACGTTCAGCTCTGGATAGATCCTGGCGAGATTCGCGCGGATCATCGGATAGTGCGTGCAGCCCAGAACTATCGTGTCGAGCGCGTTGTCGGCCACGAAACCGTCCATGTAGTGCCTGATCGTAAGGTCCATGATTTCGCTGTCGATTATGCCCTCTTCGATCAGCGGCACGAACGCCGGGCACGGCGTCTCGAATATCCGAACGTTTCCGTTGCGCGATTCGATCTCTTTCCTGTACGCGCCGCTCCTGATCGTGACCTTGGTACCTATTATACCCACGTTTCTGCCGGCGCAGCGCTCCGCTACCGCCTCGGCCGCCGGAGTTATGACGCCCAGAACCGGGATCTCCGGATACCTCTCCCTGAGGTCAGCGAGACACGTCGCGCTCACCGTGTTGCAGGCGATCACGATCATCTTGACGTCGCTTCTCACGAGAAAATCAGCTATCTCGAACGCGAACGTCTTAATGGTCGAGACTGCCTTGGAACCGTAAGGCGTCCTCGCCGTATCGCCGAAGTATATTATCCTTTCGTCGGGCAGCGCCGACATGAGCGGCGGAATGCATGTGAGCCCGCCGAGACCGGAATCGAAAAAGCCGATCTTTCTGTTATCCATTTTCCTGGCCCGTGCCTTAAGACGCGCATTTAACGCGCGCCCCGGAGGCATTCCTTCCGAGATTGTAATTGCCCGCGTCTGTGGTATACTATGCAGTGTACCGTCGCGGTGCCGCGTATACGCACACACGTATACTTAACTATATAATTATACCATATTTCGGTGCATTCTGCACTATAAATCGGTGCTTTCTATACTATAAAAATGCGGAGGAAGACATGTGCGCCAAGGAAGTTAAAACAAGAGATCAGATCGATAAAAAATACAAGTGGAACATAGAGGATATGTACGCTTCGGACGAGCTCTGGGAGAAGGATTACGCCGAGGCTCTGAAGGCTGCCGAGGCTTACGGCCGCTTCGAGGGCACGCTTGCGAACGGCGCGGGCGCCCTGCTCGAGGCCCTTGCCGTAAAGGATGAAGTGTGGCAGAAGATCGAGCGCGTCTACGTTTACGCGCGCCAGCGCAGAGACGAGGACAACCGCGTCACGAAGTATCAGGCCATGTGCGACAGGACCCACGCTCTTATAGCAAAGGCGTCCGCCGCGATGTCGTTCTTCACGCCGGAGCTCCTCTCGATACCTGAAGAGACGGTTCTCGGATTCATCGACTCCGAGCCGGGTCTCGGTATCTACCGCCACGCGATCACAGACGTTCTCCGCGAGAAGGCGCACGTCCTCTCGCCTGCCGAGGAAAACCTCATGGCTCAGCTGGGCGAGCTGTTCTCCGCGACAAACGACATATTCACGATGCTCAACAACGCCGACATGAAGTTCGGCAGGATCAGAGACGAGAACGGCGACGAGGTCGAGCTGACGCACGGCAATTACATCGCGTTCCTCGAATCCCGCGACCGCGAAGTCCGCAGACAGGCTTTCGAGCACATGTACGCGGCTTATATCGGTCTCATAAACACGATCTCGACGTCCTACAACTACAACACCAAGACCGACGTCATCGGCGCTCGCGTAAGGAAGTACCCTTCGGCGCTCGAGGCGGCTCTCTCTTCCGACAATATACCGGTATCCGTATACGACAGCCTGATTTCCAGCGTTCACAAAAGCCTGCCGGCGCTCCACAAATACATGGCGGTGCGCAAAAAGCTGCTGGGAGTCGACGAACTTCACATGTACGACGTATACGTGCCTCTGATCGAGACTAAAGAAGACCCGATATCGTTCGAGGACGCCGTTATGACCGTACGCGAGGCGCTTAAACCGCTTGGCGGCGACTATCTTTCGCGCATGAACGCGGGCATCGCGGCCGGATGGATCGACGTCTGCGAAAACGTCGGCAAAACGAGCGGAGCGTACAGCTTCGGAAGCTACGACAGCATGCCTTATATACTGCTCAACTGGTCCGACAAGCTGAACGACGTGTTCACGCTGATCCACGAGATGGGCCACTCGATGCATTCGGACTACACGCGCGAGTCGCAGCCTTTCGTATACGGCAGTCACTCGATATTCACCGCCGAGACCGCTTCCACGGTGAACGAGAACCTGCTCATGAAGTATCTGCTCAGGACCAATAAAGATCCCGAGATGCGCAAGTACCTGCTGAACAAGTACATCGAGGAGTTCCGCACCACCCTGTTCCGCCAGACCATGTTCGCGGAATTCGAGCGCATAACGCACGCGGCGGTCGAATCCGGCGAAGTGCTCACCGCGGAATGGATGAACGATCAGTACAGAAAGCTCAACGAGCAGTATTTCGGGCCGGACGTCGTAATCGATAAGGAAATCGAATACGAGTGGGCGCGCATCCCTCACTTCTACAACGCGTTCTACGTTTACAAGTACGCGACCGGCTACTCCGCCGCTTCGGCGATCTCCGAGCGCATACTGACGCAGGGGGAATCCGCCGCGGCCGATTACATCAGATTCCTCAGGACCGGTGAGAGCGACTATCCTATCGAGCTCCTCAGGATCGCGGGCGTCGACATGGATACGGAAGGCCCTGTAAACGAGGCGATGGCGACGTTTGAAAAGCTTGTTGATGAATTCGCTTCACTGGTGTAGAATCTTAAAAGTATCCGCGGTTTGTCCGCGGATCGCTTCACAAATAATATGATCATGGGGCCTGCAGCCCCGGAGAAAAGAAAAATGAACGGCGAAAGACTTATTGCCGTATTCTCGAACGGAACGCCCGTTTCGAACAGTACGGCTGATATCCTCAGACAGAAACTTATAAAGAACGGGTTTTCGGTGACCGACGCTGTCGATACGTACGACAAGAACGCGGAACTCATAATCTGCGTGGGCGGCGACGGCTCATTCCTCGAAGCCATTCAGCGCTTCAGCTTCCCGAGCCAGCCTTTCGTGGGCATCAACACCGGGCACATGGGATTCTTCCAGGAGATAGATCCCGACGAGATCGACCAGTTCATCGACAATTATCTGCTCGGCAGATACGAGATCCAGGAGTACTCGACCGTAAAGGCGACTATTCGCTTCAACGACGGCAGGTCTTCCGTTACGCTCAGAGCGCTGAACGACATCTGGCTCAAGGCTATGGATTCTCACCTGCTCCACCTGAACCTCTACATCGGCGGCTATTTCATCGAGCATTTCTCCGGCGACGGCATACTCGTTTCGACGCCTGCGGGAAGCACGGCGTACAACTATTCCGTGGGCGGCGCGATAGTCGATCCGCGCCTGAACCTGCTTCAGGTAGCGCCGATCTCGCCTTCGAACACTTCCGCGTACCGCTCGTTCACCTCGAGCGTGCTGCTCCCCGCGGACCAGAAGATCAAGATAGTGCCTAACATCTACAAGCGCCCTATCTTCTTCGCGACGGACGGCCGCGAATACGTATACGAAAACGTAGAGGACGTGCTCATCGAATCCTCGACCAACAAGGTCTCGCTGCTCCGCTTCGACAAATACGATTTCTGGGCCAAGGTCAAGAACAAGTTCCTGGAATAGAATAACCGTCGATTTCATTCGGCTCGGACCGATATGCATCGGATACCTGCCCGATAAGCATGACAATAATAAAGGCGCCGGCAATCGTGAAACTGCCGGCGCTTTTTTGTGTTATTCATCAGTTCCGGTTCTTCCCGAAAAACGTCAGGAACCGCGCTGTGTCAATAGTATTACTTTGTCACCCTCGCCATCTCAAAGGTCGCGGTGTAGCGCGTACCGTCGTCATCGGCGCGCAGACCTGTCCAGTACATGGTATCGCCGTCGATGGTGATCTCCCACCACTCGCGGTTCTCTTCATTTCCGTCTTCGGCGTTCTTCCAGCGGGTGCAGAGCAGATTGCCCGCCACGAAGTATTCGGCGATCTCATCATCCATCGGGATCCACTCTCCGGCGTCGTTCTTAAGGGAGAATACATAGGTGCCGTCTGCGCGGTACTCCCAGAGGTGTTCATTCACGTCGCCGAACTTCGACTGATCGCTGGTCCTCCGGCCCTCCCAGGTGCCGATAATGCCGGTGCTGTAATCTTCATCCACCTTGACGAAGCGGACAGGCACTTTATCAGCGAGTGTTTCGGTGCCGTTTGCCGTGATTGTAAGATCAGCGAAAAACTCGTCGTCGTTGATGGCTGTGATCGTGTATTCATGCCGTACCGTCACGTTCTCGCCCGGGTGGTTGATGACGGTAATCTTGTTTCCCACAATAGTGAGTTCGAGCTTTTTCAGGTCGATCCACAACGCGCCCCGTTCAGGATTTGCGTTGAGAGACGCGCTCGCATAGGCTTCGGACGATGAAACAAAGTTAAACACGCCCTTTTCGTTTGTCAGCACGGGCTTTCCGTCCTTGTCGGCCAGCATCCACATACCGTGGAGCAGTCCGGCCTCATCGCTGTCGGCGCCATCCACCCTGGTCATCTCGTAAGTGACAGTGAAGCTGCTGCCGTTTTCGGCTTCGCGCAGACCGGTCCAGTACATGGTGTCGCCGTCGATGGCGATCTCCCACCATTCACGGTTTTCGACGCCGTTGTCCACCCAGCGCGTGCAGAGCAGATTGCCGGCCACAACGTACTCATTCAGCGTGTTGTTGCTCGGCACCCAACCGTTGGCGCCCTTGATGTAGTATACATAATCGCCGTCTGCGTGGTAGCTCCAGCGGTGATTCTTTCCGTCATCGAAGGCGGAGCCGGCGCTGGTGCTGCGGCCTTCCCATGAGCCGATGATGGCGCTGCTGTAATCGACGTCGACCTTGACGAAGCGTACCTTAGCCGATGCGGACCCCTTGTTTATACCGTCAACCGTAGTGGTCGTCTTATAATCTGCGGTGAACTCTTTGTTATTTATCGCTGTGATGACGTATTCATCCACGACATTTGTATGATCGTCCGGCTGACTGGTCAACGTCACCGAGCTGCCGTTGACGGCGACGTCGGCTTCTGTAAGCGACGTCCAGTTATCGCCCGCAGGAAGCGTGAACGAAGCGCTCATTAAAACGCCGGAGTCGGAAACGAAGTCATACACGACCTTCTCATTTGTCGTCACCGGCTTGCCGTCCCGGTCGGTCAGGATCCACTTTCCGAGGATCAGATCCGACACGCTTTCGCTCGTAAGGGTGTGAAGTACCGTCTGAGCCTCATAATCCGTAAACAGATCCCAGGTCCAGAAGACGAGTTCCACATAATCATCCCCTGCGTCGACAATGGCCGTCAGAGTCTTGTAATCCGAATCCTCAAAGGCTTCCACGGCATAGTACAGGGCAACCGGGACGCCGTTGATTACGATACGATCGGCAACCGCTCCGTATTCGGCAGCCTCCTTCGCGGCGTAATCCATCAGATCCGCCGGATAGCCGTCCTTGCTGAACTGGTAGATATCAAAGTCCATATCGGAGAAACCGCTGTAGTAATAAGCAACCGCTCCCTCTGCTACCTCCGCATCCGTCGAGTTGCCCGTCACATATGAGCCGGGAATGCGGATGTAATACGAGGACGTACCGATCTGTATCATCTGATTCGAAACGCTCTCAGCGCCCGCACCGCAGATAAAAGCGGCGGTCATGTGGATCATATCCCTGCGCGTTACCTGTCCTGCAGGCAGCAGCTTGCCGTCCGCGTCCTCCATAATGCCGTTCATGACCATCCAGTGAACGGCCTCGTTTGCCCATGCGGAGACATCACCGGCGTCGGAATAGTTCAGCGGGAACATCCATGAGCCCGTAAAGCCGAGACCGTGCTTCTGCGCGAGGCGGTAAAGCATAACCGCGAGCTGCTCACGGCTTACGAGGTCAGCCGGGCCGAAAGACTTTGCGTCATAGCCCTTTACGATACCTTCGGACGCTGCCCAGCGGAGTGCGTCCATGTAGTTTGCGTCTCCTGAAACATCCTCAAAGCCCGGCGCGTAGTCAACTACAGGCTGGCCGGCCATGACCCAGAGAATATTGACAGTCATGGCCCGGTTTGCGGGCGCCATGGGATCGGCAAACGGCGTGCCGCCCTCAGCAGCCCATGCCGTCACGCCAAGCGACGCGAACAGCGCGATAACAAGAAAAAGCGCGATCAGCTTTTTCATGGGTCTAAAGGTGTTAATCCGCATTCTGTTTCTCCTCTTTAACTGTTCCGCCCCGGTTACCAGCCGATATTTCAGGCCGCCCGGGCGGTTACCTGAGCTTTTCCGCGAGAGCCTTCATGTCCTCGGGCATCGGCGCCTCGAAAACCATCTGTTCTTTCGTCGTCGGATGCCTGAACTCCAGGTGGTACGCGTGGAGCGCCTGCCTTCCTATCAGCGCCGGATCCTCGACGCCGTACAAGTGGTCGCAAGTTACCGGATGGCCGATATACGACATATGGACGCGGATCTGATGCGTCCTTCCGGTCCCCAGCGAGAGCTCCACGAGAGAATACGGTTCTCTGAACCGCTCGATGACCTTATAATGCGTCACGCTCGGATATCCGTCTTCGCAGACGCCGCGGCGCACGTCCAGCGGATCCGGTCTTCCTATCGGCGCGTCGACCATGCCGGCGTCGGCTTCGGGATATCCGTCCACCACCGCCAGGTACTTCTTGCTCGTCCTGCCCGACTTCATCTGGCGCACAAGCGCCTCCTGGGCATCGGCGTCCTTCGCGACTATCAGAAGCCCCGAAGTATCCATGTCGAGCCTGTTTACGAATCTTATTTTGTAAGGTTCCGCGCCGCTGTCGGCCATGAATTTCATGATCCCGTTCGCGATCGTATGGTCGGGATATCCGTGAGTCGGATGCACGACTACGCCGGGCTGCTTGTCGATCACAAGTATCCGGTCGTCTTCGTACACGGGACTGATCGGTATGTCCTCGGGCTCGAAATAGCTGGTCTCGGCCGGCGGGCGTACCGATATGACGTCTCCGGCACCGCATTCCACCCAGCCCGGCATCGATTCGCCGTTCAGAAAGACGCACCTGTTCTGTTTGAAAAGCGTCATGCGCCTTCCCGAGAAGCCGAATTCGCGCTTCAAAAGCTCCTTTATTGCCCGGCCTTCGTCCTCCGGTTTTACCATGTAAACGTATTCTTTCATCGTTCGCAGTTAGAAAACACGCAGCCGCGGACAGCGCACGTCAACGCGCCCGCCCGCGGCTGCCGGTGATAATCAATGTCTTATCTGCGTCTCGCTCCGCCTATCAGCACGAGGAATCTGAGGAGCTGGGCCACTGATACCGCGAGAGCCGCAACGTAAGTCATAGCGGCCGCGCTGAGCACTTTCTTCGTGGACTGAAGCTCGTTCTTGTCCAGTATCCCCAGCGAATCGAGGTTCTTAAGCGCTCTGCTGCTGGCGTTGAACTCAGCCGGCAGAGTCACGAGCTGGAACAGAAGGCTGAACGCGAAGAGCAGCACTCCGAGGTATGCGACCCACTCAAAGCCGTATGCCGCGGCGCTGAGGAGAAGTCCGATAACGATGAGCGGAACGGCGAGTTTCGACGCGAAGTTAGTAACAGGTATGATAGCCTGTCTGATCTTGATCGGTCCGTATCCTTCCGCATACTGGATGGCGTGTCCCGCCTCGTGGCACGCTACGCCGAGAGCCGCCGTCGAGCTGCTGGCGTAAACAGGCTCCGAAAGGCGTATAACCTTGTCTCTCGGATCGTAGTGGTCGGTAAGCTGACCCGCTACCGGTTCGATGCGCACGTCGTAGATTCCGTTCGCCTCAAGCACCTGCTTGGCGGCCTGCGCGCCGGTTATTCCGATGCGCGTAGTCTCCCTGCTGTACTTGCTGAACGTCGATTTAACGCTGCTGCTCGCGATCATCGAGAATATGATCGCAGGTACCACCAGCACAATGTAAGTAATATCGATCCCGTACATCTCATTCACCGTCCCTGACTGTGTAATCGTAGAATCCTCTGCCGGTCTTTCTGCCGTAGCAGCCCTTTTCGTAGAGCTCTTTCAGGCATTCCGCCGGCAGATCGTTTTCATCGCCGCTGTTCCTGTACTTTTCCATGTACACGCTGTATTCCAGGTCTATGCCGGTCATATCGAGCGTTTCGAGCGGTCCCATCGGATGACCGAGGGCGCCCTTTACAGCGGTGTCTATAGCTTCTGGCGACGCGATCCCCATGTCTACCAGCCTGCACGCCTCACGCGTGAGCGCGCTGAAGATCCTGTTCACCACAAAGCCGTATATTTCCTTCTCGACTCTGACCGGAGTCTTGCCGAGAGATTCGACGAAGCTGACCGCGGTCCCGAACGTCTCTTCAGATACGTGCGGGCCTTTGACTACCTCTACGGTGCTCATGGCCGCGACCGGATTGAAAAAGTGCACGTTCAGAAGCTTCGAAGGATCCTTTACCGCGTCCGCGAACCTGCTGCTCACAATGTATGAGCTGTTGCTCGCGTATATGCAGCCGTCCGGAGTGTATCTGTCGAGTTCGCGCAGCGCGGCGCGCTTCACGTCCTCTCTGTCCGGCACGGCTTCGATCAGTATGCCGCAGCCGTCGCACGCCTCGGCGATATCGGTCGAAAACGAGAGCCTTGCGCTGACTTCGGAGGCTTCCTCCTCCGTCAGTTTTCCGCGTTCGATCCGCTTCAGTATCCACGTTTTGCAGAATTCCTCAGCCGAATCGAGCATGTCTCCGCTGATATCGTAGCAGACGGTCTGATAACCGCTCACGGCGCACTGGAGCGCTATCTGGCGGCCCATCAGGCCCGATCCCGCGACAGTGACCTTTCGTATGTGTACGTCCATAAATAATAACCTTTCCGATTTACAGATCCTTGAGCTTGAGGACTACCTCGCCGTACGCTCCGTACGATACCTCGTACTTATCGAACCATACGCAGAGCGCTCCGTCGTCGATGAAGATGTCGAAATCCTCAGGCTTGTATTCCTTGACGTAATCGAACGTGATATTGCCGGTGCCGTTGTCCTCGACCTTCAGGGCTTCGATGACCTTCTTTACGACGTCCCTGTCCGAAAGAGCCTCGTCCGGTCCGTAGAAGTCGCGGAGAGTCAGCTGTTTTCCTGTCTTCGCGTCAAAGATCATGCAGTCGGCGCCGTAGTCGTTCACGCCGCCCATCCACCAGTCGTACTGGACCACAACGCTTACGTAGTCCTTATAGTACTCGATGCTGCATGGATGCAGGAATTCGTAGTTGTAGATCTTCGAATCCTCGCTTTCCTCCTGATAGATCGACGCCCATTCGAGAACGTCCTGAAGCTGTTCGTTGTCAGCCGACCAGAAGTCGCGCACCTTGCGCGCGAGGTACGAGTTGATGACCTTGTAAGCCGGAACCGAGCTCTTTACGTAAGGCACGTTGTAAGTCACCATAAGCGGCAGGCTCGTGTCGAGCGTAGTCATGAACGTCTCAGTCGCAGCGTCGTATCCGCTGACAATGTCGTAAGGCGTGTTGTTGAAAACTATAGGAGCCGGGCCGGATCCCGACGAGGAGCCTACTGTCTTTACGACAGCGGTCCTGGTCGCTTCGTCGTAAGAAACGGCGAATCCGAGAAGATCTCCGAGTTCCCTGAGCTTAAAGTAGTTGTTTCCGCCGATGTTGTAGACCTTCAGGCCCGAGATAGTCTCGTCGCCGATCACTATCTTCTGGGACGAGATGCGCGCCGTGGAGCTCTTGTCGCCGCCCGCGGCGTTCTCGCTGCCGTCCGAAACGTATTTTTCGCCCGGAACGATCACTACTGACTTCGAAACAGAGTCATAATCTACCGAGAATCCGTTCTCGGTGCCGTCCAGAGCCGCGGCCACGTCGCGGAGCTTGAAGTAGTTGTTGCCGTCGATATTGTACTTTTCACAGTTCACCGCGGTGCCGTCGACCGCCAGATTCTGGGTCGAGAGCCTTACGTCGGCCGCGAAGGCTGCCTGAGCCGTTCCGAGAACCAGCGCCGCCGAAAGCGCCGCCGCGATCAATCTTTTCATTTCTGTCTTCCCCCTTTTAGCTGTTGTGCCGCAGCATTTCTGCCGCTTTATCAAGTTCGGACGCGAGTCCGCTGATATCATCTTCGTCGGTATACCAACCTGCAGCGAAGCGCACCGCCGTATGGTCTGCGTCCGTCTTTTCCCAGACCTCGAATCCGACGCTTTCCGAGAGTTTTTCCGCGAGATCGTCGCCGAGGATCACGAACTGCTGGTTCGTCGGCGAATCCGTGAGAAAGTCAAATCCCCGGGAGCTGAATACGTTCTTTATTTTCGCGGCCATATCCAGCGTATGCCGGCCTATCTCAAAGTAAAGGCCGTCAGTGAACAGCGCGTCGAACTGAACGCCCAGAAGCGCGCCCTTCGCGAGCAGCGCCCCGCGCTTCTTTACAGACGTCATAAAGTGCTCCGGCATGTTCCGCTTCGTGAATACGACAGCTTCGCCGCAGAGCGCTCCGACCTTCGTGCCGCCTATATAGAATACGTCCGAAAGCCGCGTTATATCGCCGAGCGTCACGTCCGACTCCCCGCACGCCAGAGCGTACGCGAGCCGTGCGCCGTCGATGAAAAGCGGGATCCCGTATTTCCGGCAGACGCCGCTTATTTCCGTAAGTTCGGACAGGCTGTAAAGCGTGCCGTATTCCGTCGGATGCGATATATACACCATTCCCGGGAACACCATGTGCTCGTGGTTCGGGTCGGCGAAGAATCCGGCCAGGTACTGCCTCAGCGCCGGCGCCGGTATCTTGCCGCCGAACTGTCCCAGCGTGATAACCTTGGAGCCGGAATACTCGATCGCGCCCGCCTCGTGGACGCTGACGTGGCCCGTCGTCGGAGCAATCACTCCCTGCCAGTCCCTGAGCATCGTCGAAATGACGACCGAATTCGTCTGCGTACCGCCAGTCAGAAACGCTATATCCTCCGGGCGAACGCCGTTTCCGCACGCCTCGCTGATTTTCCTTTTCGCGCTTTCGGTGTACGCGTCGGCGCCGTAGCCCGGCAGCTTCTCGCCGTTGGCTTTTATAAGCGCATCGAGTACCGCGGGATGCGCTCCGGCAAGATAATCGGACTCAAAGTGAAGCATTGAAGTACTCCTCGACTATTTCAACGTCGGAAGGCGTATCGATGTACTGCGTTCCGCGCTTCTGCCTCGTTTCGCGGCCTTTTCCGGTGATCAGGACCACCGCGCCCTTATCTGCCCCCGCTGCCTCGGCGAGAGCAGTTTCTATCGCCTCGCGCCTGTCGGGGATTATCGCGTGATCGCAGGTCAGATTGCCCGCTATCTCTTCGCAGATCGATACGAGGTCCTCCTCGCCCGCGTCCTCTTCGGTGATATAGGCTTTGGCCGCGTATTCCGAAGCTATGGACGCGAGATCTTTTCTCCTCGCGAACGCCTTGCCGCCCGGGCATCCGTAGACGATGGTGACCATGCGGCCGGGATACTCCCTCGCGACGGACTCGAAGAGCGCCTCGAAGCTCATCGAATTGTGCGCGTAGTCGACTATCGCCGTCACGTTGTTTTTGCTGAAAACCTCCATTCTTCCGGCCGCTCTGGCCTTCAGAATGCCGTTTTTAATATGCTTAATAGGTATGTTAAGTAAATATGCAACAGAAATCGCGCAGAGCGCGTTGTCAACGTTGAAAACGCCGCGCATTCCGATCTCGAACTCTTCCGGCGTGTCCGAAATGCCGTGAACCCGGAATCTTATGTCTGCGCCGGACGTATCGATATCGCTCGCGTACACGTCGGCGTCCGGAGTCAGCCCGAACGTCAGCACCCTGCCGCTCACCCTCTCGCGCGCCCTGGCCAGAGTTTCGTCCGCCTTGTCGGCCGATACGTTTACAACGGCTGAATCGCACTGGTCGAACAGCTTCAGCTTCGATTCGTAGTAATCGCGCGCGTCCGGATGCTCGACCGCGCTTATATGGTCCTCGCCGATGTTAAGGAAGCAGCCGACGCTGAAACGCATCCAGCTCACTCTGTCGTACTTGAGCGCCTGGCTCGAGACCTCCATCGTGAGATATTTGATTCCCGAATCGACGGCGTTCTGAAAGTGCTTCGCAAGCTCGAGCGCCTCAGGCGTCGTAAGATGCGACTCCTCGTTCACAACTCCGTCGTAGTTGTCAATGCCCGATATTATCGCGCTTCCCGGTCCCGGTCCGAGCATGTCGTCGAGGATCGCCCGCATGAAATACGCCGTGGACGACTTGCCCTTGGTGCCGGTGATCCCGATCGTGGTAAGCTTTTTCCAGACGTGATCGTAGTACATGTCCGCCGCGAGCGCCATCGCCTTCCGCACGTCGCTCACTATTATCGCCGGAGCTGCGCAGTTCGCGTATTCGACCTCGCTCATATACGCCGCGGCGCCGGCCGAAACGGCGTCGGCGAGGTATTTCTCGCTGAAATGAGCGCCCTTGCATATAAAAAGCGTTCCCGGGACGACTTCCCGCGAATCGTACGTAACGTATGCGGCCGGAATCTCCGGAAGCTCCGAGCTCCGCGCAGGGCGCGCCAGAAGTCCGTGCTTCTCCATGAGTTCCGCGTATTCTCTCAGTAAATGCTCTTTCATAAAACGCTACTTCGCCGTAAGCTTCTTTCCGCAGGCCACGATAGCCTTCTTTACCGTCTCTTCCATCGCGTCTATGTAGTAATCGGTCAGATTGTACATGGACTTGAAGCACGAAAGCTCCGTACAGGCCATTATCGCGCCCTCACAGCCGTTTTCAGTGAGTTCCCGCTCGATTGCCTTAAAATCGTTGAAATCGATCTCTCCGGCCGATTTTATGCCTTCGTAGATGATCTTCATCACGAGCGCCTGAACAGCCTCGGTCGGTACGTATGCATCCACGCCGCGCTCCGCGCACGCCTTCTGGTAGAGGCCCATGCGCACGGTGCCGTCCGTCGCGAGAACGCCGACGCGTCTGAGGCCCTTCTTCGCGGCAGTATCGGCGGCCGTCGCGACCATGTCTATAACAGGTATGCCGACGCCCGCGGATATCTCGCGGATCCAGTTGTGCGACGTATTGCACGGTATCGCGATATAGTCCGCCCCGCTCCTCTCGAGAAGCTGCGCGTCCGCGATAAGCCTGTCGCGCACCTCGTTCCCGTGTCCGGAGAGGATCGCCTCAGTCCTGTCGGGCATCGAGGCGTGGCTGAGTATGATCATGTCGATATGATCCTGATCGCGCCCCGCGGCCGTATGTTCGATTGTCATCCTGTAGAAAAGGTCCGTGGCGAGAGGCCCCATGCCTCCGATAACGCCGAGCACCTTTCCGCCCGAGTCAATTCCGTTCATTACGCCTATTTGTAATACTTGTTGAACTTATAATAGTGTCCGAGCAGGTTCTTGCGGATCTTGAGCATGCGCCCGAACGCGTTATCCTTGTCGTACAGCAGCGGATTCACGACCTTGCCCGCCGCGAACAGCTTTGTCATTCTGTCCCTGTATTCCTGAGGTCTGATGTATTTGAACGCCACTCCCTTCGGAACGACCATCCAGAGGTGTTCCTCGGTCGCGACCTCAAACGGCAGATCCTTTTCGTACACCCTGTCCTCGACGAAATACTTTGCCACGTTGAAGCCTGAGCCCGTAACGTAGTAATTGCTGCGTCCCTGGCGGGTGTTGATCTCGAAGACCTTGAACTTGCCGTCTCTCTGATCGTATTTGATGTCGAAATTCGAGAATCCGACGAAACCGATGTCCTCCAGGAGCGCCTTGAAGCGCTGCTCGAGCTGTTCGTCGTGCTCGGTGATTATAACGGCGTGGTTGCCTATGCCGTGCGGCGTATGCTCCTCGAGCAGCACGTGGCCGAGACACATCATCTTGACCTTGCCGTTTCTGTCCGAGTAGTTCGTGAGCACGCGCATATACGTATCGTCGCCCGGGATGAAGTTCTGGATTATGTTCGAATCGTCGTATCCCGCTTCGTACATCGCGTCGAGGATCCTGTCGACCTCCTCGCGGGTGTCGACCTTGAACACCTTCTTCATGCCGGCAAACGGATGGCGCCAGTACTCGATGCCGTTTGAAGGCTTGATTATGAACGGTCCGCCGAACGGAAGCTCATAGTCGTGCCCCATCTCCTTCCTGTGAACGAACGTGTCCGGATAGTCGATGCCGAGCTTCTCGCATCTGGCGTAGAACTTCTCCTTGTGGATCAGGTCGTTCATCAGGTCGATATCGATATAAGGCGCTATGCAGTTTTCCGGGAAATCCGCCTTGCAGCGCGATATCGTCTGCACGTAGTTGTCGCCGCAGCCGATAACGAGAACCTTTTCATCGGCGTGCTTTCCGGCGAACGTCTTTACGATATGCGTAAGAACCGCGTCGTCGTCCGCCTTCTCGTTCGATTCGTAATTGATTATCTGAGAATCGATGCACGGCATCGTGTCGTACTTGCCGTACGCCCAGCTCTTTATTCCGTACTGCTCGTGGAACGCGCGGGCCACGCTGTATACGTTGATGTCGCCCGCGAAAAGAAGCGGTACGAATCTGATTTCTTCAGCCATTTTACCACCCCTGACCGTTGCTTCCGTTATCCGTCGGGCCCTGGCTGTATCCGCCGTACGACTGAGTTTCCTGACCGCCGTAAGTCTGCGTGCCGCCCGGATTCTGCGGCGACTGACCGTCGGAATACTGCTGATCCTGTCCGCCGTAAGTCTGCTGGTTCTGCTGATACTGCTGATACTGCTGGTTCTGCCCGCCGTAAGTCTGCTGGTTCTGCTGATACTGCTGGTTCTGTCCGCCGTAGTTCTGCTGATTCTGCTGATACTGCTGGGCGCGCAGAGGATCCACCCTTCTCAGGCGGCCCGTAAGTATCTCGTAGAACGCGATCTCGGCCTCCTCCATGTACGCAACGAGCCATATCGTTGTAACCGCGGTCAGAACGAAAGTCAGAAGCGAGTAGCTGAGAGGCGGATTGCTCTCGAATGCCAGCAGTTCCTGACTGGACATGCCGCGCGTCATCGCGGAATTATAGATGCCGGAAGGTATCGACGCCAGAATTCCCCATCCGATGAACGAAAGGTCCAGCTTGAAAAGCTTCCACTTGTTGCCGGCCATCATCTCCTTGCTCTCTCTGATGCACTGGGATACTCCCTTGGTCGGGTCGTCGTTCAGGATCAGGTACGCCATTCTGTATCTGTAGTTGGCGATGATTCCCGGTATTATAAACAGCAGCGACCAGAGCAAAGTGTAGATGAGTATCAGCAGCGAAAGCGCAAACGCTTTTCCGAAGTAGTTGAACCCCTTGAAAACGTCCGAAGGAGCGCACGCCAGTTCTCTGAAAAGGCTGACGCTGAAGATCACGAAGCCGAAAGTCAGAGGACCGGCCACGAGCAGCGTATATATGCCAGAAAGCAATCCTCCGAGAAAGCCCGCAGCCGCGCCGATCAGCATTCCCGGTACTGCTAGGACTGCAATGAATAACAGCGCAGCCATCGCCGCCTTCTTCCAGTTGCCTTTAAGCGCCATCCTGGCGAGTTTGCGCAGGTCTTTGCATTTTTCCTGCACCTTTACATATCCGTTCACAATCTAAACCTCTCTTTCCTCCCCTTAACGCGCCGCACGCACGGCGGCGCAGAAAGATTCTTTTCATCAAACGCCGCCCCGCGGCGCTTATTGTATTAGTATACCATACGGCACATCACTTTTGAACGCATTTTTACAACGAAAAAGGACTCCGCGAGGGAGCCCTGTTTTCGATGACCTATTCAATTGTGTCAATTTGCCGCGCCCCGCATTTCAGGTGAGCCGCCGCATTGCAACTACTACGGCGGACTTCGGCGCAGAAACGCCGAAAACTGCAGAAACGCTTAAGCGCAATATCTCAGCGGGAAACGCAAACGGCGACGCAATTTCTTCGCCGTACGCGCCTGCGCTGCCCGCAGTCGAACAATTTCAGCGGGCGCCGTCCGGAAGCATCCGCTCCCGGACAGGCACCGTTTTAACGATTAGTACAGATTCTTGAAGATATTTCTGATTTCGTCTTCCGAAAGCGGAACGTATGCCTTCGAAAGCAGTCTCTGCTGCTCGGCGATCGTCTGCTTTGTGAAGATATCGATCTGGTCTTCCGTCATGCCGTAGTCTCTGAACTTCGTCTTCTTGATCAGCTTGCCGAGGAAGCTGTCCAGCTCATCCCATACGTCAGCTTCGGCGCATCCGAGGATGTTCGCGAAGATCTTGTTCGCCTGAGCGATCTTGCCGTTCGGCTCTCTCTTCATATAAGTCTTGAATACTTCCGTGAAGAACTGATAGTTCGCTTCGCCGTGAGCTACGTGGAATGCTCCGCCGATCGAATACGACAGCGCGTGAACAGCTCCGCAGCCCGCGTTTCCGAACGCGATACCCGCGAACGTAGCGGCGAGGTTGAAGTCAGCCAGATAAGGCATTCTGTTTTCCTTGGTATTTCCGCCCGCGTCGATGATCTTCTTGTATCCGCCGATGATCATCTCGATAGCCTTGAGCGAGAAAATTTCCGTGAACGGAGTTGCCTGAGGCGAGAGATACGACTCGATAGCGTGGATCAGAGCGTCGATCGAGCTTGTAGCGAACGCCTTGTCCGGCAGATCGTTCAGAGGCTCCGTGATGAGTACGGCGTACTCGGCGTAAGTCTCGTCTACCGCGAGACCCTTCTTGATGTTGAGCGACTTGAGCTCTGCAACAGCTACGTTTGTAACTTCGGAACCGGTTCCGCACGTCGCAGGGATGATTCCGAGCTTTCTCATCTTCTTAGGAGCCGTTTTGCCCGTGAAGAGGTCTACAGCCTTGTTCGGAATGTCGAGCGTGAGCACCTTTGCGAGGTCGATTACGCTGCCGCCGCCGAACGCGAATATCCTTTCGATATTCCAGTCCTTCATTACGGCGTTCATTGCGTCCATAGCCTCGTCCGTAGGCTCAGCCTTGCAGTAATCGTCCTTGATCATGATGTGAGCAGGAAGATTAAGCGGTTCAACGAACGGCTTGTAGAGGTGCTTGTTCGTAAGGATCATATCCTTATCGGTCATCTTGAATTCATCCGCGAATTCCTTGAATGAATTGAACGTGTAAATCGTCGGAACGATCTTGAAAGATTGCATTTGATCCACTCTCCTTTGTTTTAGAATGCGCAGTTGAAGCGCTTTTCAAATTCTGCCTTGAGCTCTTCCCTGAAATCAGGATGAGCGATATTGATGAGGTTTCTCGCTCTGGTCTTGAGCGACTTGCCCTTCATCTCCGCTATGCCGTATTCTGTGATGATGTAGTCTACGTCGCATCTGGAAGTAGTTACCGCAGCGCCGTGGTCGATGTAAGGAACGATCTTGGAGATCTTGGTTCCGTCCTTCTTTACGGTGATCGAAGGCATCGCGATGATAGCCTTGCCCTTGCCGTCGTGCGACATAGCCGCGCCGCGGACGAAGTCAACCTGGCCGCCTACTCCGGAGAACTGACGGGTGCCGATGCTGTCGGATACTACCTGGCCCATGAAGTCTACCTGCAGGCACGCGTTGATGCTTACGAGCTTCGAGCACTGAGCTACGACCTCAGGGTGGTTAACGTAGTCGACAGGCTTGAGCTCAACTGCCGGATTGTGATCCGCGAAGTCGTACAGTCTCTTGGTTCCCATAAGGAACGTAACCGTCATCTTGCCCTTGTCCAGAGTCTTTTCGCTGTTGTCGATAACGCCCGCCTCGTAGAGGTCGAGAACGCCGTCGGAGATCATCTCGGAGTGGATTCCGAGGTGCTTCTTGTTCTTCAGCTGAGCGAGTACAGCGTCAGGAATAGCGCCGATGCCGAGCTGCAGAGTAGCGCCGTCTTCGATGAGCGACGCGCAGTACTTGCCGATCGCTTCCTCGGTAGGTCCGATCTTAGGAAGACCGATCTCGAGGAGCGGATGCGAAGTCTCGACGATCTTCGTCATCTCGCTTACGTGGATGAAGCAGTCGCCGTAGGTGTACGGCATCTGGTCGTTTACTTCGGCGAGAACCGTTCTTGCCGACTTGCAGGCCTGAACCGTGTAGTCCGAGGATACGCCGATCGAGCAGAATCCGTGTTCGTCCGGCTTCGAAACCATTACCATGCATACGTCGACATGGAGGATGTCCCTTCTGATCAGTTCAGGGATCTCATGGAAGAATACAGGAACGAATTCACCGTGGCCTTCTACGAGCGAGTTTCTGCACGTAGCGCTGGCGAACCAGCCTTCATATGTGAAATTATCCTTGTATTTAGCCTGGGAATACTCGCCCTTGCCCTGGCTTACCATGTGGGAAACGGTTACGTTCCTGTAAGCGTCAGCGTTTGCTACCATAGCGTCCGCCAGGATAGCCGGCTCGGCTATATCGTGCGCGAATACTACTCTGTCGCCCGATCTGATTTCCTTGACTGCTTCTTCAGCCGAGCAAAGCTTGCTCTGATACTCTTTTCTCCAGTCCAATTCATTTTCCTCCCGATAAACTATTTAACGTCCTTGTGCAAAAGCTTTTTGGCGATGTCCATGAGTTCATCGCTCAGCGAGAGATCCAGTCTTACGTCGGTCACTCCCTCGCATGTATCAAGTATAATGCTCTTAACGACACTTTCGACCGTGTCGATGGCCGAAGGACACGAGGCGCATTCGCCCGTGAGCCTTACCCATACAATACCGTCCTCAAATTCCGAAAGCTCGGCTCCGCCGAAGTGCTCGGCCAGTATCGGATTCACGTTGTTCTCGATAACTTCCGTGATCCTGTCCCTTGAAACCATTTCAAATCACCTCTTCCTGTCTGTATGAGCCCGGACCGCGTACGCAGCCCCGGACCGTATGTAATAGTATAGCACTTTATTCCGTGACACGTAACCGCTCGTATGCTAAAATACTCGCGAGGTGAATGACATGAGCGACAGATGTTTCATTATTCCTGCATACATCGAAGGCTCCCTTTCGGAGCTGATGGATCCGGCGCCCGGAGATCTTGTGATCTGCGCTGACGGCGGATACGAACACGCCCTGAAAGAAGGCATACGGCCCGACGTTTTCGTCGGAGATCTCGACTCGTACCGCGGTGCCCTTCCGGATGAGGAATCAGGCATTGAGATCATTCGCCTGCCGGCCGTCAAGGACGATACCGACACTGAGATCTGCGTCCGCGAAGCGCTGAAGCGCGGCTGCCGCGACATCGTGATCGTCGGGGGGCTCGGCGGACGTTTCGACCACACTGTGGCCAACATCCAGACGCTTGCCCGCGCTCTCGATGAGGCGGAATGCAGCATTTCGATTAACAGTAAAAATAATTATGTAACCCTTATCGGTCCCTGCGCGGAATACCGCGTAAAGCGCGTTCCGGGCTGCAAACTGTCGCTTTTATCGTTTTCGGATAAATGCACTGGCGTCTCTGCGAGCGGAGTCTTCTATCCGCTGAAGGATGCCGTCCTCACCAACTCTTACCCTCTCGGCGTAAGCAACGAATTCACCGACGAATTCGCCGTTATATCGGTCGGATCCGGCAGACTTCTCGTTATAGTCTCGCGTGATATGTAAACTCCGCGCCTCTGAGGCGCTTTCTCTTCGCTGAAAATATACCGTCCGCCGGCGGCTCTGTCGATGCCGCCGGCGGTCTTTTATTTCTTAGAAGTGGATCGGCTTGCCGTTTACTGCGTACATTACTTCAGTCATGATCTCGGAGATCGACGGATGAGGATGAATCGACTTGGCGACTTCTTCAGCCGTGCACTCGAGGTTCATAGCCAGAGCGGATTCAGCGATCAGGTCGGAAGCGTGGATACCGAAGATATGAACGCCTACGATCTCGCCGTACTTAGGCTCCGCGATAACCTTTACCATACCTGTCTGCTCGCCTGCGACCTTAGCCTTGCCGTTGCCCGCGAGAGGGAACTTGCCGATGTTGACCTTGCCGTACTTGGCAACTGCCTGCTCTTCGGTAAGACCTACGCTTGCGATCTCAGGCTGCATGTAGATTACGCTCGGAACTGCCTTGTAGCTCATCTTTTCAGGCTTTCCGCAGATCGTGTTTACTACAGCGACGCCTTCAGCCATAGCTACGTGCGCCAGCATTGCCTTGCCGTTGCAGTCGCCGATAGCGTAAACGTTGTCCAGTGCGGTCTTGCAGTAATCGTCCGTGTCGAACGCGCCCTTAACCATCTTGATGCCGAGCTTTTCAGCGTCAACACCGGTAGTGCGAGGGCCGCGGCCTACTGCCATGAGAACTGTCTCGGAAGGAACTTCGCCCTTCGTGCCGTCCTTCTTCTCGTAGCATACAGCCTTATCGGTGATCTCGGTAACCTTAGCGCCGGTCAGGATCTCGATTCCGAGAGCCTGGAGAGCCTTGGTGGCGTCCTTGACGAGTTCGGCGTCGATCGGAGGAAGAATTCTGTCGAGGAATTCAACTACCGTGATCTTTACGCCTGCCATCGCGAGGAAGTAAGCGAACTCGATGCCGATAACGCCGCCGCCGATGATCGTCATCTGCTTAGGCAGCTCTTCGATCGCGAGGAGCTCTGTGCTCGTCATTATGTTCATCTTCTTGCTCATCTCGATCGGGAGCCACTTGGTCTCCGAACCGGTAGCGAGAATGATGTAATCCGCAGTGATCTTCTTGCCGTTTACTTCGATCGTGTGAGCGTCTACCATGGTGCCCATGCCGTTGATCTTTTCAACGCCGTTCTTCTTCAGAAGCATCTCAACGCCGCCTACCAGCTGCTTGATAACGCCCTGCTTTCTCTTCTGGACCTTCTTCATATCCAGCTTTGCCTTCTTCACGTCAACGTCGATAACGCCGTATTCAGCGCATTCCTGAACTTCCTTCAGCGAGTCAACGCTTCTGATCAGAGCCTTTGTAGGGATGCATCCTACGTTCAGGCACGTGCCGCCGTAGTGTTCGCCTTCAACGATAGCAGCCTTCTTGCCCATCTGGCCTGCCTTGATGCCGGCAACGTATCCGCCAGGGCCGGCGCCGAGAATGATGATCTCGTAGTCGTACTTTCCAGTCGTAGGAGCAGGTGCAGGTGCCGCAGCCGGAGCAGCCGCAGGTGCAGGTGCAGCCGCAGGTGCAGGAGCCGCTGCCGCCGGAGCGTTTCCGCCCAGCTGAGCTATCGCGTCAGCCAGTACGGCATCGATGTTCTCGTCAGCCGTGCCGATGATGCAGATAGGAAGAGTTACAGGGATCTTGTCCCCTTCGTTTATCAGAAGCTTTCTTACGACACCGTCGTTTACAGCCTCGATGTCCATGTTTGTCTTGTCTGTTTCGATCGAGAAGAGAGGTTCGCCCTTCTTAACGGCTTCCCCTTCCTTCTTGTACCATTCAACCAGCTTGCCTTCGTCCATGTTAAAGCCGAGTTTAGGCATTATTACAACTTCAGCCATTATTTGATACTCCTTCCGGATCCGTGAACGGATCCTATCCGAAAATGCGTCCGGCTCCGGGCCGGCCCTTCAGCCGAAGGACCGGTCCGCGCCGTTTGTTTCACTAATTGAGCAGGAGCTCGATAGGGTTCTCGAGCAGTCTCTTAACTTCGGTTACGAACTGCGAAGCGAGCAGACCGTCGATAACTCTGTGGTCTACAGTCAGCTGGATGTTCATAACAGGCTTGATAGCGATTTCCTTTGTGCCGTCTGCGTTCGTTACTACCCACGGCTCATCCTTTGTCGACGAGATCGCCATGATAGCTACTTCAGGCGGATTGATGATCGCGGTAAAGTTCTCGATTCCGAACATTCCGAGGTTCGAGATAGTGAATGTTCCGCCGGTGTACTCGTCCAGGGACAGCTTGCCCTTTCTTGCCTTTTCGAAGAGGCCGCTCGAAGTCTTCGCGATTTCCACAACGCTCATGTTCTCCGAATGCTTGAGGTTCGGAACGATCAGTCCGGACGGGGCCGCAACGGCGATGCCGAGGTTTACCGTCTCGTACTGCTCGATGTTCTCGCCTACGAGCGAGGAGTTGATCTCCGGGAACTTCTTCAGGCAGATGATGGTCGCCTTCGCGATGAAGTCCGTAACGGAGCACTTCTGATCCTGAGCGGCGTTGACCTGCTTTCTCAGTTCAAGCAGCTTTTCGAGATTTACCTTCTGAGTGAAGTAGAGGTGAGGCGCGGTGAACTTGCTCTGTGCGAGTCTGTCGCCGATTACCTTTCTTATTCCCTTGTAAGGAACGATTTCCTTTATAACCTTGCCGTCCGGCGTCATCTGCTTTTCAGCGTCAGCCGCAGGAGCAGCAGCGGCAGCCGGTGCAGCCGGCTTAGAAGCGGCAGCGACGTCACCCGCCATTACTCTGCCGCCGGCGCCTGTGCCCGCTACGGAAGCGAGATCAACGCCGTTTTCAGCAGCCATGGCTCTCGCTACGGCAGTGCTCTTAACCTTCGCGACAGCAGGTCCGTTCGCGATGAAATCGAGTACGTCCTTTTCGCAGATACCGCCGTCCCAGCCGGTACCTTCTATGTTCAGGTCCGCGATATCGATTCCGTTCTCCGCAGCGACTCTTCTTGCTCTCGGCGAGATGAAGATCCTTTCGCCGTCCTTCTTTACGTTTGCAGCGACAGGAGCAGCTGCAGGCGCAGGAGCGGCAGCGGCAGCCGGAGCAGCGGATACGGCAGCGGCTGTGTCGGCCGCAGGAGCGTTTCCGCCCAGCTGAGCGATCGCGTCAGCCAGAACCGCGTCGATGTTCTCGTCGGCGGTGCCGATGATGCAGATAGGAAGAGTTACAGGGATCTTGTCGCCTTCGTTGATCAGGAGCTTTCTTACAACTCCGTCATTGACGGCTTCGATATCCATATTTGTCTTGTCGGTCTCTATTGAGAAGAGAGGCTCGCCCTTTTTAACGGATTCGCCTTCCTTCTTGTACCATTCCACCAGCTTACCTTCGTCCATATTGAAGCCAAGCTTAGGCATTATTACAACTTCAGCCATATTGGTTCCTCCTTCTTGATTCCTTTTGATTCTTTCCGATCCGGCTTATTTGAAATAAGTCAGGACCTTCTGGTAAACCTTCTCTTCCGAAGGGATCAGCGGGAATTCGAGGGATGGGCTGAACGGAAGCGGTACGTTAGGGTTGTTTACTCTGCCGCACGGTGCGTCGAGATAGTAGAATACGTCGTCCGCGATAGCAGCGGCTACTTCTGCGCCTACGCCGCATCTCTCGTGAGCTTCGTCAGCTACGATCAGCTTGCCCGTCTTCTTTACGGACTTGATGATAGTCTCTGTGTCGAGAGGAACTATAGTTCTGAGGTCGATAACCTCGCACTGGATTCCCTTGTCCTTTGCCAGTCTTTCAGCAGCGGCGCAGGACTTCATAACCATCGAGGAAGTAGCCGCGATAGTGATGTCCGAACCCTCTCTGGCTATTCTTGCCTGTCCGAAAGGAATAGGATCAACTACGTCGTCTACCATGAACTTCTTGTTGTATTCCATCTTGTGCTCAAATACGATAACCGGGTCATCGTCTCTGATCGCTGTCTTCAGCAGTCCCTTTGCTTCCTGAGCTGTCGAAGGAAGAACTACCTTCATTCCAGGGAACTGAGCTACCATAGCCTGCATCGACTGCGAGTGCTGTGCAGCGGACGAACGGCCTGCGCCGATCGGGCATCTGATAGTCATAGGAACCTTAACCTGTCCGCCGGACATGTATCTGATCTTTGCGGCCTGGTTGATAACCTGGTCAGCGGCTACGAGCAGGAAGTCGGAGAACATCAGCTCGGCTACAGGACGAAGGCCCGTAATAGCCATGCCTACGCTCATTCCCACAAAGCCCGGCTCGGAGATCGGAGTATCTCTTACTCTCCAGATACCGTACTTGTCCATGAGTCCTACTGAGCATTTGAAGTTACCTCCTATAAAGCCGACGTCCTCACCGAGAAGCAGGACGTTTTCGTCTCTGGCCATTTCTTCGTCTAAAGCTTCGCAAACAGCTTGTGCGTATGTGATTTCTTTCATATCATTTAACCTCTCATTTTCTTTACGATAAAGCTTTCAAGTTTCAGTGTATGCAGCCGGGCAGCTTCTTACAGCGTGCCGGACTCGAATACGTCCTTGTAAGCGTCTTCTGCAGGTGGATATGGGCTGTCGAGAGCGAACTTAACGGATGCCTGGATCTCAGCCTCAACCTTAGCTTCGATAGCGTCGAATTCCTTCTCTGTCAGCTTCTTTTCGGCCAGTGCGGCGTTCTTGAGAGCAGGGATAGGATCCCTCTTCATCCAGTCTTCCTTCTCAGTCTTCGACTTTCTCTGTCTGTAGGTAGCCGGGTCGCCTACGTGGTGTCCCTGCCATCTGTAAGTCTTGCACTCGAGCAGTGTAGGTCCCTGACCCTTTCTCGCTCTGTCGATAGCGATCTTTGCAGCTTCGTATACAGCGCATACGTCCATGCCGTCTACTACAACGCCAGGGATGTCGTAAGCCTTGGCTCTTACAGCCAGGTCAGGAGTGTTCGTTACGTCTCTGATATCTACCGAGATACCGTAGAGGTTGTTTTCAATAACATATACGCAAGGGAGCTTCCAGGCAGCAGCCATATTGATGCTCTCGTGGAAAGTACCCTGGTTGGAAGCGGAGTCACCGAAGAACGAAACGGCAACCTGCTTGGTTCCCTTGATCTTCGACATATAAGCCGCGCCGGTAACGATAGGAATTTCGCCGCCTACGATACCGTTTGCACCGAGGATGCCCTTGTCCAGAGCCATGATGTGCATCGAACCGCCCTTGCCGTGGGAGTAACCGGTGTCCTTGCCGAGGATCTCAGCCATCATCTTGGCTGTGTCAGCGCCTCTCGCAACGAGGTGGCCGTGACCGCGGTGGGTACTGCCGATATAGTCGGATTCCTTCAAAGCGGAGCAAACTCCGGTAGCGATAGCTTCTTCACCGAGGTAGAGGTGAGCGAGGCCCGCCATAACGCCCTTCTTGTAGAACTCGAAAGTCTCTTCCTCGAATCTTCTGATCCGGAACATTGTTTCGTAGAACTGGGACAATTGCTTCTTGGAATAATCTTTTACTTTCATATTGACCTCCTGTCATATATTTGAAGTATTATGAGACTGATTTCGCACGGTCTTCCGCGCAAGACCCGCGGTTTTTCCGCGCACCTTATGTTAAAGCAAGTTCCGTGCCATCGCGAAAAACACGTTTTTTCTCTGCCCGCGCACGAAAATGTCACATATTTCGGCGGCGCAATCGCTTCACGGCCGGACGTGCACAAGTATGTGGCACAAATGTGTGACTTTTTGTTTACAAATGTCACACTTGTGATAAAATGCTATCAGTATAAGAAAATACCGAGGTGCGATATGAGTTCGAACAGAAACACGGTCAAAAAAGCGGCGATCCCTTCCGGGAGTTTTTTCACCGCGCAGTATAAGCACAGGCTGAACGACGCGTTCGGTCATCTCATTAAAGGCGAGGAGTTCGATCACTCCTTTATGCGCCCCGCGATCTACGAGTCGTGGCTCCGCTCATACGCGGCAGTGGGCGCTCCGGGAAACGAAAAGGCGCGCGTCCTTCCGGAGGAAAAGCTTACCCCGCTGCTCGAAAAGAACAGCCTTCTCATCTCAATAGTGCATCCGTACATGGAGAAGCTTTATTCCGTAGTGCGCGGCTCGGGTTCCTACATCCTTCTGTGCGACCATGACGGATACATACTCGACATGCTCGGCGACCCTGACATCGTAAGCGAAGGCCAGGAATACTCCTCCCTTACGGCCGGCGCGAACAGAAACGAGAACACCGTAGGCACGAACGGCATAGGCACCTGCATATATCTCGAAAGGCCGATCCAGATATGGAGCGCGGAGCACTATCTCCCGCGCCACAAAAAATACACCTGCTCGAGCGCGCCGTTCTTCGCGCCCGACGGCAAATGCCTCGGCTGCCTCGACATAACGCTTCTCGAGGAGCGCGTGCACCCTCATACGCTCGGCATGGTTATCAGCGCCGCCGACGCTATAACGCAGGAGCTCCGCCTCCGCGAGGCCTCGCACGAGATCGAGGAGATCAGCGATCAGCGCAACAGCATAATCCAGTCGATCCCCGCGGGCGTAATGCTCCTGAACGAGGACAACGTAATAGTCCAGACGAACGAGACCGCCCTTCACATGCTCCGCGTAAAGAGCGACGTAATCGGGCGCGATTTCTTCTCGGTCTTCGATATCGACGGCAACCAGACGAGAAACGGCAGATACGTGATACTGAGCAAGCAGATCTACAACCGCGAGGTCAATATTTCTCTCGCCGGAGAATACGATCCGCCGCGCAAATACAACGTCAGCGTCAATTTCGTAATGAACCGCCACGGCAAGCGTACCGGCACGGTGCTCGATTTCAGCGAGCCGAAGCTCCTGAAAAAGCTGGTCAACAAGATCAGCGGCTATAAGTCCAAATATACGTTTGACTCGATCGTAGGCATATCGCCTTCCGTGCGCACGTTCATTTCCATGGGTCAGCGCGCGGCGCAGAGCGACTCGAACGTTCTGATCCTCGGCGAGAGCGGCACCGGCAAGGAGATCATGGCTCAGGCGATCCACAACGCGAGCAGCTACTCAAAGGGGCCTTTCGTAGCGATAAACTGCGCTGCTCTTCCTAAAAGCCTCGTGGAAAGCGAGCTGTTCGGATATGAAAAAGGCGCCTTCACAGGCGCCAACAAGGACGGAAATCCCGGCAAATTCGAGCTGGCCGAGGGCGGCACGATATTCCTCGACGAGATCGGCGATATGCCGCTGGACGTACAGGCCACGCTCCTCCGCGTTCTCCAGAACCGCGAGGTGGTTCGAATCGGCGGAAAATACCCTATTCCGATCAACGTGCGCGTAATAGCCGCCACGAACAAGAACCTCGAGGACGCCATAGCCGAAAAGACCTTCCGCGCCGACCTTTACTACAGGATCAACGTTCTGAACATCTACACCCCGCCTCTCAGGGAGAGAGGCTCGGACATCATGATCCTCGCGGACTACTTCGTAAACCAGTTCAACGAGGCGAAGGACAGGAATATAAAGATCAGCCCCGACGTTTACCCTATCCTGCTGAGATACGACTGGCCGGGCAACGTCAGAGAGCTCGAAAACGTCATAGAGCGCGCCCTGAATATCACCGACAGCGGCGTTATCTATCCGGAGCACATTTCGATATCCGGCAAAGTGGCGGCGGCGTATCAGCCGGCCCCTTCCGCGGCCGTTCCGGAAACACCGGTCGTAAACGGAGCCGCGATCACAATGCCCCGCGTTTACGAATACGCTCAGTCCGCGCCTCAGACGATCCCGTCCGGGCTGCGGGCTCCGGCACCTTCGGCGCCTGTAAGCGCCCCGGCTGCCTCGGAGCGCGCGAACTACGCGGCGCAGTCAGCAGCAGCGCAGATACCGGCAGCGCCGACAGCAGCAGCTCAGGCACCTGCACCAACGGCGCAGACACCGGCAGGCTCAGGCGTTTTCCCGCATGACGTCGCAGGTTTCTCACCCGCGGCCGGCGGTGAGAACCGTCCGTCCTCTCCGATGCTTACGATCGAAGAGCAGAACAAACAGGCCTGCATAGACGCGCTGACGCGAAGCGGAGGCAACATTTCGAAGGCCTCCCGCCTTCTCGGAATAAACAGGCGCACGCTCTACCGCAAGATGGAAAAGTACGGCATCGAGGACGTCTGGCGCTGAGAACAGCCGAAAAAAACGTCTCAACCTCAGCTGAATCGCCGGCCGAAGCAGCGTCTTAAACTAAAAAACTGACCGCGGATCCGCGGTCAGTCTTTTTTATCCTTATTCTCTTCTTTCCACTTCTTTATCGCCCTGTAGCGCTCTCCGTATTTGGGCTCGAGCCCCTGATCCGTCGGGTGGTAATATTCCCGTCCGACGAGCGAATCCGGCAGGCACTGCATCGGGCTCATCTTCTCTTCGGTATCGTGCGCGTACACGTAGCCTTCGCCGTAACCGATATTGCGCATGAGATCCGTAACACCGTTGCGGATGTTCAGAGGCACCGGCTCAGCCATGTGTTCGTTGGCGTCGCTGGCAGCCTGCATGTACGCCTTCTCCATCGCGTTCGACTTAGGAGCGAGCGACATATACACTACGGCCTCGGTAAGATGCACCGAGCACTCCGGCATTCCTATCAGGTGACACGCGTGGAAAGCAGCCACCGCGATCTCGAGCGCTCTCGGGTCCGCCATGCCGACGTCCTCGCTCGCGAAACGCGTCACACGTCTCGCTATATACATCGGATCCTCGCCCGCTTCAAGCATTCTGGCGAGCCAGTATATCGCCGCGTCGGCGTCCGAATTTCTCATCGACTTGTGGAGCGCGGATATCAGGTTGTAATGCTCCTCGCCCGCCTTATCGTACAGGAGCGACTTTTTCGAGGTGCACTGCTCGATGGTCTCCTCGGTGACCGTAGTCTTTCCGGAAGCGTCCACGTCGCCGTTCAGCACAGCCATTTCAAGCGTCGAGAGCGCCGTCCTGGCGTCGCCGTTCGCGAACTCCGCGATCACGTGCACCGCGCTGTCGGACATC
>JAEEGL014730102.1_pt1 | contig 29077 bp, 22 predicted proteins | sample 9134231 | NCBI WGS metagenome assembly JAEEGL01 (sample SAMN16246548, study PRJNA631951) | gut metagenome | biome: gut microbiome; feature: rumen; material: fiber-attached | host: Bos | place: Iran: Karaj | collected 2018-10 | reverse complement strand
TAAAGCAGCTCATCCAGGAAGGCCTCGGCGGCGTCCCGGGCAAGATCACCTCTTCCCCGGCCGGTCACCTGTCGACCCTCTGCAACCAGATGGTCAACTTCCTGGGTATCATGCAGAACGAGTGGGCGGGCGCGCAGGCATTTTCGTCCTTCGCCACCTACCTCGCGCCGTTCGTCAAGGTGGACAACCTGTCCTACAAGGAAGTCAAGCAGTGCATCCAGAGCTTCATCTACGGCGTTAACACACCGTCCCGCTGGGGCACGCAGTCACCGTTCACGAACATCACGCTGGACTGGACCGTCCCTCAGGACCTGGCCGAGCTGAACTGCGTCGTCGGCGGCAAGGAACTGGATTTCAAGTACAAGGACTGCAAGCGTGAGATGGACATGGTCAACAAGGCCTTCATCGAGCTCATGATCGAGGGCGACGCGAACGGCCGCGGCTTCCAGTATCCGATCCCGACCTATTCCATCACGAAGGACTTCGACTGGTCTGAGACCGAGAACAACAAGCTTCTGTTCGAGATGACCGCGAAATACGGCACGCCGTATTTCTCGAACTACATCAACTCTGACATGGAGCCCTCGGACGTGCGTTCGATGTGCTGCAGGCTCCGTCTGGACCTTAGAGAGCTCCGCAAGAAATCCGGCGGCTTCTTCGGCTCCGGCGAATCCACCGGCTCCATCGGCGTCGTCACGATCAATATGCCGCGCATCGCCTATCTCAGCGAGACGGAAGAGCAGTTCTACAAGAAACTGGACAAGCTGATGGACATCGCCGCCAGATCTCTGGATACGAAGCGCCACGTCATTACCCGTTTCCTGGAGAACGGCCTGTATCCGTACACCAAGCGTTATCTGGGCACCTTCGGCAATCATTTTTCTACCATCGGCCTGGTCGGCATGAATGAAGCCTGCCTGAACGCCAAATGGATCGGTGCGGATCTGACGCATGACAAGGCGGTGGAATTCACCAAGAACGTCCTGAACCACATGCGCGAGCGCCTGATGGATTATCAGGAGAAGTACGGAGATCTCTTCAACCTGGAGGCCACGCCGGCCGAGTCCACGGCCTACCGTCTTGCAAAGCACGACGTGAAGCTGTATCCCGGCATCATCACCGCCGCGAAGAGCTGCGACGACACCCCGTACTACACGAACTCCTCGCATCTGCCGGTCGGCTACACCGAGGACGTCTTCTCCGCGCTCGACGTGCAGGACGAGCTGCAGACGCTTTACACCTCCGGTACGGTGTTCCACGCCTTCCTCGGCGAGAAGCTTCCGGACTGGAAGGCTGCGGCGAACCTGGTCCGCAAGATCGCGGAGAACTACAGACTGCCGTACTACACGATGAGCCCGACCTATTCGGTCTGCGCGACGCACGGCTATCTGACCGGCGAGCAGAAGGTCTGCCCGATCTGCGGCAAGACCACGGAAGTCTACAGCCGGATCACCGGTTACTACCGCCCGGTCCAGAACTGGAACGACGGCAAGGCGCAGGAGTTCAAGGACAGAAAGGTCTACAACGTCGGCGCGTCCCGGATGATAAGAAAGAAGAGGGCGGACGTCATGGCCGGTACGGCGGAAGAAGGGCTTAAAGAAGCCGTGAAGGCGGAATCGCCGGCTGAAGCCGTTCCGGAAGAGAAAAGCACTGAACTCAGGCTTTTCGCGACGACGACCTGCCCGAACTGCAAGATCGTCGCAGCCCAGATGGACAAGATGGGCATCGGGTACCGGAAGATCTATGCGGATCAGGATCCGGCTGAAGCGAAAGCGCTTGGCATCCGTAAGGCGCCGACACTGGTGGTCGGCAACGATGAGGCGCGTTACACAGGCGTCGCAGACATCCGGAAGTTCTTGGACACGCTTCAGGTAAAGGCATAAGGCAGAACAGGCTTTTCGAGGAAGATCCCTAAAGAGGCCGCCGCATACGGAGCGGCGGCCTTCATTGTTCCGAAGGAGGAAAATCTATGTACGATATCATCGTGATCGGAGGAGGTCCCGCAGGCCTCACGGCAGCCATTTATGCCCGGCGCGCCGGGAAGAGCGTGGTCGTGATCGAGAAGGACACTTTCGGCGGACAGATCACATTTTCTCCGAAAGTGGAGAACATCCCGGGCTTCTCCGAGATTTCGGGCAATGAGTTCGCTGAGAGAATGGTGGATCAGGCGATCTTCCAGGAGGTGGAGTTCGAAAGCGCGACAGTGGAGAAGGCAGAGGTGATCGAGGATGCTTCCCGCGAAGATGCGCTGAACGGCCGTTACTTTCTGGTGACCACCGAGGACGGCGAGTTTGAGGGAAGAGCCCTCATCATCGCGACGGGGGCAAAACACCGCACGCTTGGACTTCCGGGAGACGAGGACTTCATCGGAGACGGCGTAAGTTTCTGCGCAGTCTGCGACGGCGCTTTCTACAAGGATCAGAACGTCGGTCTGGTCGGTGGCGGCAATTCAGCCCTTCAGGAGGCTGTGCTGCTCGCCGGAGTGGTCCGGAAACTCACGATCTTCCAGGATCTTCCCTATCTGACCGGGGAAATGAAACTGCAGGAAGAACTGAAAAAGCATGACAACGTTGAGATCCATACCGGTGTCCGCGTGGTCTCGTACCTCCCGGGGGACACGTTCAGGGGCGTCACGATCGAAGAAACGGCAACCGGGAAACGGACGGATCATCCGCTGGACGGCTTGTTCGTGGCGATCGGACTTGTGCCGCAGAATGAGATCTTTAAAGACCTGATCACGCTGGACAGCCGCGGCTATGCGGATTCGGGCGAGAACACACTGACCAGGACTCCGGGCGTCTTCGTCGCGGGAGACTGCCGGGCGAAGCGGGTCCGCCAGGTGGCGACCGCCGCTTCTGACGGCGCCGCCGCGGCGCTTTCGGCCGCAGATTATCTGGAGGGGAGAAGCTGAGGATGCCGGGACCCAAAGCCTCGGAAGAGGCGACAGCCAAAACAACTGAGCAGAAAACGATCAGAGCAGAGGTCGCGGCGATCAAGGCGGAAGAAGAGCCGAAGGAAAAACTTCGTTCCGTGCTGCTGGAATGCGAGAAGCCCTGGGTCTATCTGATGCTGATCTCGGCCGCCGGCTGGTTTGGAGCCTACACCTATCTTCTCAGAGGCGGCGTGTTCTGCAACGCCCAGACGGCAAACGTCGTGATCTTTGCAGTGTCTCTGGGCACCAGAGACTGGATGAAAGCCTTATATCTTCTGCTGCCGATCAGCGCGTATTTCGCCGGCGCTTTGGTCTCGGAGCTTCTCGGCCGGGCCGTCAAGCGCTTTCATTTTCTCCGGTGGGAGACGGTGCTGGTGGGCTTCGAGATCCTTTCCGTGATCGTGATCGGCTTCCTGCCGAAAGAAGCGCCGGACCAGATCACACAGGTGATCTTCAATTTCATCTGTTCCATGCAGTTCAACACCTTCCGCCAGGTGGAGGGCGTCTCTGCCGCGACGACATTTGTGACAAATCATATCCGTGAGCTGGGTTATAACACCGCCCGCCTGATCCGTCATCACGAGAGGAAATACACGAAAAAGATCTGGCTCCACGGGCGTCTTCTCCTGTGCTTTATTCTGGGCGCGGTCGTCTCAGCGATCGCCTGTCAGATTGCCGGACTGTATTCGATCTGGGGAAGCGGTATCATTCTTCTTGTGGTCTTCATCCGGCTCCTGATCGCAGACCGCTCCTATGAGAAGGATGAACTCGCACGCATTCCGAAGGGACACTGAAAAACAAATGCAATGAAAAGGCCGGCCTTCGTAGGCCGGCTTTTATTGCATGAAGATACGGTCAGATCAGAAAGCGCTCTTCAGAGAAAGCATTTCCTGAGATACGCCAGTCCCTTCCGTCCCTGAACCGCTCCAGCATGCGGCCGGCCTGTTCCCGGTAACCATAGACATCGTTCCGGGCATTGGGGAGATGGAAGAAGAGGACGTGGCCGGGAGCCATCTGAGAAAGGGCTTTACGGCCTTTTCCAAGGCTGAGCCAGGGGAAATTAAAGAATGCGAGATCTACGCAGGGAAGGGCCTTTTCAGAGCCTGAAAGGGCTTCCAGCATAGAGAACAGTTCCGGGCAGCCTACCGGACAGTCCCCGGGAAAAAGAACCTTTCCTTCTCTGCCTGTGAGAAAGAGCGCATCGTTTTCAACGTTCTGATAAGCTTCTCCGGCATGCGGCAATGGAAGCACGTGGAGCGTGAGGGACCCGGCCGGTGACATGAGTCCGATATGCTGCATAGAAGGCCTCCCGCCGCCTATGAACACTTTAGCGCGCGGAAAAGCTTCGACAGCCCTGAAGAGCCGTTCCTCGGAATAATGATCCGCGTGCCGGTGCGTGAAAAGGATCGCGTCCGGGCGGTATTCCGGCTCTTTCAGAAGACGATCAAAGTCCTCCTCAGAAAGCACGTCGTAGCCGCCTGCATTTTCCCGGTTCAGCACGTCGACCCAGACACACAGCCCCTGAAGCCAGAGGACAGCGCCTGCGTTACAGGTGGGAATGACACGGATCTCAGACATCATGAACCTCCGAACAGCCAGAGCCAGTATGGCGGAAGCGCGAGACGGATCACGGAAGCGGGCTTCCAGAACAGGGAAAGATCAATGAAGATCGGGCAGAGCGCAAGAGAGAACAGAACGATGAACGCGCCGAGGATGACCTGCCAGCCCTGGGAGCGGAAGAACCAGGGGATCAGGGAAACGATGGTCATGAGGAGTACGGCGAGAACCGCCGGAAGAATGCTTTCCGGATGACCGGACACGAGGCAGGCGGCGGCTGCGGCGGCCATGAGAAGGACTGTGCGGAGCAGAAGCCCAGGCACCGTGAAGGACACAACAGCTCTTTTGAACGGAATCCTGTCGGAGAGCCGCCGTGTCTCCAGAAGGACCGGCATCGCGATCCCGAAGAAAGCCGAGAGGAAAATGAGCACGGCAAGAAGCCCCAGGAAGAAGCTTTTCGCACGCACGTTTCCTGTCTGAGGTGTCCTGCCGTCCAGTGTCTCCAGTTCGAAATAAAAGAGCGGATCGCCGTCCTGAAGCGCATTGTACTCCCTGAAAAAGTCTTCCTCCGAAAGTTCCAGGTCCCGGATCACGTCATAGGTCAGATAGGGCGCATAGACGCTGAAAAGCGCTGCGCCTGCATGCTCCCGCCAGAGGGCTTCGAAGGAGGTGGAGCGGGAGACGACCATCGTGAAGATCTCCTCCACGTCGCCTGTTTTCAGGCGCTCGGAGAAATCTTCCGGCACCACGACGCCGGCGTCGTAATGTTCCATGGAGACGCCGTACTCCAGCGCCTCGCGGCTCTCCGCAACGCGGAAACCGGCTTCTGAAAGGCATTTCACAAGTCTTGCGGCATCCGGATCCGAAGGGTCCTCCGCATAGACTGCGGCAGGCGGCAGATTTGCCCGCTGGGCAGCCAGGCCCGCAAGCGGCGGAAGGACGACCGTGAGCACAAGGAATACCGGAAAAACGGCGTTTCTAAGGAGATGCTTCAGGGCGAAAAAGAAGGCTTTCATGTCGGTTCGCCTCCTGAAGGGATCGCCTGAAGGCGCCGGAGCGCAAGAAGGGGCAGAAGAACGGCATAGAGCACTGCCGAGATCAGGGGCAGGATGCCGGGCTTTCCGCCGAACAGCGGGGCGAAAAGCGCGGCGGCGGCGCCGAACGGCGTCAGATCACCGATCGTCGTAATGACCTCAGGCAGCATGCTTCTCGGAATCAGGCCGCCTGAAAGGAGAAGACCGGCCGCCCCCAGCGCCAGGATCACAAAGGTCCACGCGCCGTTCTTCGAAAGAAGGACCGCAGTGCAGCTTGTCATAAGGGTCAGGAAAATGAGCCCCAGAAACGCCAGTGCGGCGGATCCGAAAGTGATGGAGAGCGGCATGAATGCATAAAGCAAAGGAAGCGCGCCGGCCAGAAGAAGAAGCCGGAACAGGAAGGGATACAAAAGCTTCCCGCTTAAGAAAGAGAAAGGCCGGATCCCCGAAGCGTAGAGGCGCATCAGGACCGGCTTTTTCAGGTCCGTCGTGTATAGCGCGGAGAAGAAGAGGCCTGTAAAGGCCAGAAGCAGCGTGAGCCAGAGAAGGGCGTACCAGGAGACTGCGGAAAGACCGGTGCCTGCATAAGGAACAATCTCGATCTGCGCACAGATATTCTCCAGACTGACCGCCTGATCCAGAAGCACTTCGTTCATCCGGTCATTGTAAGCATTGTAGACATCACCGGAAATCTGCCCGGCGAACATCTGATCCTCTCCGGCCAGGATCGCATACTGGCCGGTTGTGATGAGCGTCTGCCCGAGTTTTGCGATTTCCGCAACCATGTCTGCGGCCTGCGCGGCTTTTTCGGAGAGAAGAAGGACGACTGAGAAGCTCTTAAGGTGCAGCACTTCGTCCGTAAAGCCGTCCGGAAGGATCATGGCTCCCACGTATTCGCCGTTTGCAATGCCCCGGCGCGCCGCAGCTTCGTCGGTCTTATCGATCTCAAGCGAGACCTGGATGCCCGGAAGTTCCTGGACGACATGGATCGCGACACGGCTTAAGAGACTGTCTTCCTGATCCACGAGCGCAAACCGGATCCGCTCCGCCTGACCTTCTTCGGAACGGGAAATGGCATAGGCGGAGAGGGCACAGCCCAGCGTCAGGACGAGCGTCAGAACGAGCGCGGGGATGACCCCGCGCCCGAACAGTCTCAGATCCCTTCGAAGCATGGACTTCAAGCGGACGTTCTCCTTAATCAGTCTTACTGCATTTTCCGCATGATGTTCTGGATCTCGTCCTCGATATCATACAGGAGATCTTCAAATTCATCCTTGCTGAGCTCAAGGATTTTGTTGAATTTCGGAACGTCCGGCGTCTTCGCACCCTTGGTCATCTCTATGGCAACACCGGTGTCGTCGATCTCGAGGAGTACCGTGTCGTCTTCGATCTTCAGTGTCCCTGAGTACAGTTCCCGGCCGTCCGCGGAAAGCGTGAAACTGCTGCGTTTCTTTTTCCATTCGAATTCGTAGGTTTCCGCAGTGGATCTTCCGTAAGCGACAGAGATTTCGGCAGCATAGGTGCTGTCGGAATTCTGAGTGACTTCATAAGTGAACTCCTGCCTGCTGCCGCCGTTTTCAACGACGACACGGATCTCCGCCGGATCTTCGAAATCCGGACCGGCAACGATCTCAAGGGAGGATTCATCATCGTCATCTTCGGTTTCGGCGCTGAAGCCGATCAGCTGACCGTTCTTTTTGTTGATATAGAAGCGGATCGTCGATTCCCCGGCCTCTATGTCTTCCAGGCTGTCGTCCAGTTCATCGTAGAAGTCCTCCAGAAGGTCTTCCGCATCCTGCGAGGACCGTCCGCCTTCGGCAATGCTCTGGATCTTCACGACCACATTGTAGAAACGCTCCAGTTTCTTTCTGGTGCCTTCCTCCTTGAGCCAGGCGGCCATGTCTTCCAGGATGGCTTTGGTGGCTTCTTCGTCGGCTTCAGCCTTCACGACCGTGCATTCCGCTTTGGAGCCGCCCACGGAAATGGTGCCGTTTTCCTGGGAGATCTTGGCATGGGCTTTCAGAGAATCCAGAAGCTTCTGTCCGCCCTCTTTGTAGAGTTCTTCCAGGGAACCGCTGGCTTCCTTATAGAGCGCGATCGGGCTCTGATCCAGCTGGCAGAGCATGTTGTATACATCTTTCGTAAGGGCGTAGGGTGTGCCGGAGTTCGGAGCGAAAATGGATTCTTTCAGATCGGCGGGAAGCGTCCCGAAGGTCACGCCATAAGCGTCGTCTCCAAGAAGCGTATCGCTTTTCACGGCAAGCGCCTTTTCATCCATGTAAATGCCGACGTCCGCAAGCTCTTTGCCCTTCAGCGCCAGAGAAAGCTCGAGGAAGATCTTTCCGGCATCCATGTCGTCGGAGAAGGTCACGTTGACGGTTCCGTCATAGTTCATGTAATAGGGCAGGACGCTCTCCAGGTCCACGGATACTTTCACTTCGCTCTTTTTCAGCTCATCGGCGACTTTGCCGGCTTCCGTCTTCTTCACGGCAGCCATGGATTTCGCGGCCGCGGCTGCGACCTTGCCGGTCGGGCTCTTCGCAAAGAGGAGGATGAACAGGACTGCAAGTCCGGCCAGAAGCACGCCTCCGCCGATCAGGATGAAAGGCAGCGGATTTACTTTTTTCTTGCCGGCTTCCGGCATCTTTTCAGGTCCGGCCGGCTGAGGAGCCGTGTACTGAGGCTCCATGTACTGATAACCCGGGCCGTACTGAGCATTCTGATACTGAGACTCTGTGTACTGAGGCGCGGTGTACTGAGGCGCCTGATAGGACTGCGCGCCGGGTTCCGCAGGCGCTTCCCAGGGAAGGGGAGCAGGAGCGGGAGTGCCGGACGGATTTTCCCTCACTGCGCTTTCAGGCATGATCGGAAGCGGAGAGCCGCATACTGCGCAGAATTTTCCGCCTTCTGCCTCGGCGCCGCAATTCGGACAAAACATGTTGTGACCTCCTGATCTGTTTTTCTTAATTTGCCTGGGCGCGGGAAAATGCCGTGCCCCCGTACTGACCTGTAAGAAGCATCCTGTAGGATGCCGTAAGCCTGGCTGCTTCCTCATCCGGATCGCCGGACGTCCCGGACAGCTGTGCTTTTTCGAAAAATCTTGCGCCGTCCGGTCCGATGAAGATCAGACGGTCGTAGAAATCCGCATATTCCGCGGTCTCATGACCTGCGTAAAGGATCGTCCGTCCGTTGGCACGGAGGTTCCGGATCACCAGGCTGAGTTCATCGCGGAACAGAAGGTCCAGGCCTTCGACCGGCTCGTCAAAAAGGAATATCTGCGGGTCGCCCACAAGCGCCACGCAGATACTGACGCGCTTCTTCATACCGCCCGAAAGTGCCGAGACTCTCTTTTTGAGGAGATTTCCGACACCGAAAGGCAGTCTCGGCGGTATATCGGCTCCGGCTTCAGACGCGAAGAAGCGAAGATTGTCCAGAACCGTCATGTCCTCGAAAAGCGCTGTGCCCTGCGGCACGTAGCCGATGCGACCGGAGGCCTTTATGCTTCCGGAATCCGGCCTGAGGACACCCGCGATGAGAGAAAGCGTGGTGGATTTGCCGCTGCCGTTCGGACCTGCGAGCACGGTCACTGTTCCGGGAAGCGCGTCAAACGAGAGCCCCGAAACGATGGGCTTTTTCCGGTAAGAAAACGACAGTGAACGGACTTCCAGCAAAGCTAAGCCTCCAAAAATAAAAGCAGAGACAAACAGTTATGGTTAATTTAATGGAAAGGTGATGAAAAGTCAACACGCTCTTTCTTCCAAAACAAAAAAGGCTGACTTTACTTTTAGTATGCTTTTTGATAAAATACAACTGCTTATACGGTCCGTGAGGAATGGACTGCAGGCGCTAAAGGAAAGGCTGTCATTTTGGATATTCAGGATAATACAAAAAAACCCGGACAGGAGATCAGCAGGCCTTATACCAAGACCGGCCGCGAGTGGATATGGCGCGCGCTGGCGATCGCGTTCGTCGATGCGGTCATCGTTGCCGTGGCCTATTTCTTTGCCCTTCTGGTCCGCTACGATTTTTCATTCTCCTCCATCAGAGAGAGCTTCATTGAACGGTACTGGAAGCTGATCTGGGTCTACATCCTGATCACGATCCTGGTCTATTACGTTTTCAGACTGTATCATTCGATCTGGCGTTTCGCGTCCATCTCGGAACTGGTGCGGCTCATACTGGCCTGGCTCGTGATCGAAGTCCTGATCATGCTGATCTATCTGATCACGAAGATCCGCATGCCCTATTCGTTCTGGATCGTGGGCGGACTGATGTCCTTTATGGGGACGGCGGGCCTTCGGTTCAGCTACCGCCTACTCCGGGGCGTTACGCACAAATTAGGGAAGCGGGAACGGGATTCCGGAAGAGTGCTCATCATCGGAGCCGGAGAAGCGGGCCGCGCGATCATCCATGAACTGGTCATGAGCGATCACCTTTCGGAGAAAGCCTGCTGTGTCGTCGACGACAATCCGGCGAAAAAGAGGCGTCTTCTGGACGGCGTGCCGGTCGTCGGCAACCGCTATGACATTCCTGCCGCGGTCAAGAAATACCGGATAAGCAAGATCATTTTCGCCATTCCGACCGCCACGGCCAAGGAGAAGAAAGACATTCTGGAGATCTGTCAGGAGACCGGCTGCAAGCTGCAGATGGTCCCGGGCATCTATCAGCTCGTGGACGGGCGCGTGTCTGTCAGCACGCTGAGGGACGTGGATCTCATCGACCTCCTCGGGCGCGAGCCGATCACCATCAACAACGACGAAGTCCATCAGTTCATCGGCGGCAAGGTCGTCATGGTCACGGGCGGCGGCGGTTCCATCGGTTCCGAGATCTGCCGCCAGATCGCCAAAGACGACCCGAAGCAGCTGATCATTTTCGATATCTATGAGAACAATGCCTACGAGATCCAGCAGGAGCTTAAGCGCCAGTACGGCGACAGCCTGAACCTGGTCGTCCTGATCGGGTCTGTCCGGAATACCTCCCGCATCGAGTCCATCATGTCTCAGTATCATCCCGATATCCTGATCCACGCGGCGGCCCACAAGCACGTTCCGCTCATGGAGGATTCTCCGTGCGAGGCCATTAAGAACAATCCGATCGCGACCTACAAGATGGCGAAAGCGGCGGCCCGCTGCGGCGTGGAGCGCTTCGTCATGATCTCTACCGACAAGGCGGTCAACCCGACCAACGTCATGGGCGCTTCGAAGCGCATGTGTGAAATGGTCATCCAGATGATGCAGAGAAGAGGCGAGGGAAAGACCGTCTTTACGGCTGTCCGCTTCGGCAACGTCCTCGGCTCCAACGGCTCGGTCATCCCGCTTTTCAAGAAACAGATCGCGGAAGGCGGTCCCGTCACCGTGACGGATCCCCGCATCACCCGCTATTTCATGACGATCCCCGAGGCCGTCAGCCTGGTCCTGCAGAGCTCTTATTACGCCAAAGGCGGCGAGATCTTCGTCCTGGACATGGGCGAGCCGGTCAAGATCGACGACATGGCCCGCAGACTCATCCGCCTGTCCGGATACGAGCCCGACGTGGATATGAAGATCGTCTATACGGGTCTCCGCCCGGGCGAGAAGCTTTATGAAGAACTCCTGATGGGCGAAGAAGGACTCAAAGAGACCCCGAACAAGCTGATCCACATCGCGCAGCCCATTGAGATGGACGACGAGAAGTTCCTTCAGGAACTGGAAATGCTGGACGAGGATTCCCGAGAAGAAGACCCGGACATCCGCGAGAAGATCGCGGAGATCATCCCCACCTATCATCCGGACTCCATCGGAGATCTCCGGACGGCGGCCATGGTCAAGGCCAATACCTACGAGAATGTCAGATGACGGAACCGAAAGGCAGGTCCATGAGTGCTGAGCAGAAGGAAAAAGAGCATCTGAGGATCTGGCTTCTCCGCGAAGGGGAGCCTCTTCCGGGGGATCAGCATCCCAGGCTGATGCGCACAGGCCTTCTGGCAGAATGGCTTGCCGGCAAAGGCCATGAAGTGACCTGGTGGTGCTCCACGTTCAATCATCAGTCCAAGACATACCGGAGCGATGAGACCACGGTAAAGGAGCCTGTGCCCGGAGAAAAGCTGGTCATGCTGCATTCGGGAGTCCGTTACAGAAGAAACATTTCTCCGCTCAGGATCCTGTATCTGCGCTCTCTCAGCCGGCAGTTCGCGAAGATGAGCCGGAAGGAGGAAAAGCCGGACGTCATCATCTCCAGTTTCCCGTCGATCTCATTTGCCAGGGCGGCTGTCAGATACGGCAGGAGAAACAACGTCCCCGTCATCATCGACGCGCGGGACCGCTGGCCGGACATCTTCATCAATGCGTTTCCGAAGGCATTGAGGCCTTTCGCGAAGTTCCTTCTGTTCCCGATGGAACTGTACACGCGGAACACACTGAAGAAAGCGGATGCGCTGACGGGCGTCCAGTCATCGATCCTTTCCTGGGCGCTCAGAAAAGCCGGGAGAGAAGCGAGCCCTCTGGACCGCCCGATCCACATCTGTTTCGACGATACCTTAAGCTACACGGAAGAAGAACGGAGCAAAGCACTTTCGGGCTGGGCGGAAAAAGGCGTCACGAAAGACACCTGGAACGTCTGCTTCTACAGTACGCTGAGTGCTTCCACGATCGATTACGGGCCGGTCTTTGAAGGCTCCAAAAAGGTCGCGGAGAAGCATCCGGAACTGCGCCTTGTGATCTGCGGCAGCGGAGACTCGGAGGAAATGCTCCGCTTAATGAGCGCGGGAAGGCCGGAGATCGTTCTGCCGGGATGGTGCAACGATCTGGAGCTTCAGACACTGCTTTCCATCGGAAATGCGGGACTGTATCCCTTTAAGAACAGCTTTTTCCGCGATGCCGTATCCAACAAATTCGCGGGTTATCTGGCTGCCGGACTGCCCATTCTGACTTCACTGGAAGGCCTTTCCAAGGCCTATGTGGAAGAAAACCAGGTGGGCATCGCCTACAGGGAAGGGGATCCGGATTCGTTCCGGAAAGCCCTGGAGTCCCTGATGAACCATCCGGAACAGTACGAGGAGACCGCGCGCCGTTCCCGTGCATGCTTTGAAAGAGATTTTTCAAACGACGTGGCGAACACTCAGTTTGAACGACTGATCCGGGACGTCCTTGGAACGTGATCCAAGGCGCCTTAAGCAAAATGTTTTGGAGTTCAGATGAGCATCAAGGAAGAACTGCTTAGAAAAATCGAAGACCGCACGCTGGTCGCGGGCGTGGTCGGACTGGGCTACGTCGGCCTTCCGCTGGCTGTCGACAAAGCGCTGGCCGGCTTCAGGACCATCGGCTTTGACGTCCAGAAGAAGAAGGTGGACATGGTCAATGCCGGCAAGAACTATATCGGCGATGTCGTTGCGGGCGACCTTCAGAAACTGGTCGAAGAGGGGCGTCTTTCAGCCACTTCGGACATCAGTTTCTTGAAAGACGTGGATTTTATCGCGATCTGTGTGCCGACCCCGCTGGACAGCCACCAGGAACCGGATATCAGCTACGTCCGGAGCTCGGCTGTTGCGATCTCCAGACATCTGAAAAGAGGGACGATGGTCGTCCTGGAATCCACGACTTATCCGGGCACCACGAAGGAACTGCTGCTTCCGATCCTCGAAAGAGGCTCGGGGCTGAAATGCGGGGAAGACTTTTATCTGGGCTTCTCGCCGGAGCGCGTGGATCCGGGCAATCTGATCTACAAGACCAAGAATACGCCTAAAGTCGTCGGCGCGATCGGAGAAGACGCGTCCGAATGCATTTCCGCCATGTACCGGGCGGTCCTGTCGGGCGCGGTCTATACGGTTTCGGATCCGGCGGTGGCCGAGATGGAGAAGATCCTCGAGAATACGTACCGGAACATCAATATCGGCCTGATCAATGAGATCGCGCGGCTCTGCCACGAGATGGGGATCTCCGTCTGGGAGGTCATCGATGCCGCGAAGACCAAACCATACGGCTTCCAGGCCTTCTATCCCGGCCCCGGTCTCGGCGGCCACTGCATCCCCCTGGATCCCTACTATCTGACCTGGAAGGCCAGAGAGTACGATTTCCACACCACGCTGATCGAAAATTCCATGGTGATCAACGACGGTCAGCCGGCCTACTGCGTGGAACGCGCGATGCACATCCTGAACCGGCAGAAGATGGCCATCAACGGGGCAAAGATCCTGGTGCTGGGCGCGGCCTACAAGCAGGACGTGGACGATTACAGGGAGTCCCCGGCGATCAAGGTCATCGAAGAAATGCTCCGGGTCGGCGCGGAGGTGAAATATTATGATCCGCTGGTGCCGCGTTTCCGGAAAGGAAGTCTCCGGATGGACAGCATTCCGGCCCTGACGCCGGAAGCCGTACGGGAGGCGGATCTGGTGCTCATCGCAACGGCCCACAGCGCTGTGGATTATGAGATGGTCCAGAAGAATGCCAAAGCCATCTTCGACACCAAAAATGTCATGAAGGACGTCCGGCCGAGGGACAACATCGAGACGCTGTAGGAGAAGATATGAAGTATGCACTGATCGGCTGCGGCCGTATTGCGGTCAATCATATCAAGGCAGCGGACCTCAACGGCTTCGAGATCGTTGCGGTCTGCGACGTCGTCCCGGAACACATCGACGTACTGTTTGAGAAGCAGCCGCCGAAAAACGCGGACCGTATCGAACGCTGGAGCGATTACCGGAAAATGATCGCGGAGCACCCGGAGATCGAACTCGCCGCTGTCGCGACGCCCTCCGGACTCCATGCGGAGATCGCGCTCTGGCTCATCGATCACGGCGTCAACGTGATCATTGAGAAACCGGTCGCCATGTCGGTCGGGGACGCGGACGAGATCATCCGCCGCGCGGAAGAAAAGCACGTCGTGGTCTCGGCCTGCCACCAGAACCGTTTCAACGTCGCGGTCCAGAAGACGCGGAACGCCTTGCTGGAAGGCCGTTTCGGCAGATTGTCGCACGGAACCATCCACGTCCGCTGGAACCGCGATCATGATTATTATGACAAGGCTCCGTGGAGAGGCACATGGAAGGAAGACGGCGGATGCCTGATGAACCAGTGCATCCATGGCATAGACCTCCTTCGCTGGATGATGGGAGACGAACCGGATACGGTCTATGGCGTGACCCGCCGGCGTTTTCACGATTACATCGAGGCAGAAGACGTGGGACTGGCCGTCGTGACCTTTAAGAACGGCGCTGTGGCGACCATCGAGGGGACGACCAACGTCTACCCGAGAAACCTGGAAGAGACGCTGTGCCTCTTCGGAGAGAAGGGAACGGTCTGTATCGGCGGCAAATCCACGAATGCGCTGGACGTCTGGCAGTTTGCGGATGAGACCGAGGAAGACCGTACGCTTCAAGGCACGGAAGAACAGACCGTGAACGTCTACGGGAACGGCCACACGAGTCTTTACCGGGACGTCTTTGAGGCCATACGGACCGGCAGAAAGCCCTACGTGGACGCGGTCGCCGGCCGGAATGCGCTGGAGATGGTGCTGGCGGTCTACAAGAGCATGAAGACAGGCGCCCCTGTGAAGCTTCCGCTCAGGGATTTCTCTACGGAAGACATGAAAGGCATTTTCTGACAGAAGGGCCCTGAAAGGAACGGTTCACGTGGAATTCAGAGATCTGAAAAGACAATACGAAGCCCTCAGAGAGGAGATCGACGCCGCAGCCCAAAGCGTGATCCGAAGCACCGCGTTTATTCATGGCGCCGAGGTCACGGAACTGGAAGAGGCGCTCGCGCGTTATGCCGGCGTAAAGCACTGCATCAGCTGCGCGAACGGAACAGATGCGCTGGAACTGTCGCTCATGGCCTTGGGGATCGGTCCCGGGGACGCGGTGATCGTGCCGGATTTCACATTCTTTTCCTCTGCGGAAGTGGTGAGCCGGGTCGGCGCGACGCCGTTTTTTGCAGACGTGGACGAAAAGACCTTCAATCTGGACCCGGATTCATTGAGAACAATGATCCTCCGGATCGAAAAGGAAGGAAAATACCGCTTAAGAGCCGTTATTTCCGTGGATCTGTTCGGCCTTCCGGCCGATTATGACAGGATCCTCCCGCTGGTCAGGGAACACGGACTTCTCCTTCTGGAAGACGGCGCACAGGGCTTCGGCGGCAGCCTGCACGGGAAAAAGGCCTGTTCTTTCGGAGACGTCTCGACGACCAGTTTCTTCCCGTCAAAGCCGCTTGGCTGTTACGGAGACGGCGGCGCGGTCTTTACCGACGAGGACGTCTTTGCGGAACGGATCCGCTCTCTCGCGGTGCACGGCAAAGGCGAGAGCAAATACGACAACGTCCGGATCGGCATGAACAGCCGGCTGGACACGATCCAGGCAGCGGTGCTTCTTGTGAAGTTGAAAGCGCTGGAGAAGTATGAGCTTAGCGAAACGGAGCGCTGCGCAAAGCGTTATTCCGAACTGCTCAGGGATCTTCCCGTGAAGCGCCCCGAAGTGCCCGAAGGCTATAGAAGCGCCTGGGCGCAGTACACCATACAGCTTGAAAAAGGCACCGACAGGGCTATGGTTCAGGCGAAGCTCAAAGCCGAAGGCATCCCGTCGATGATCTATTACATGAAGCCCATGCATCTGCAGAAGGCATTTTCAGGCACGGACAGCGCAAAAGCGGACTGTCCGGTATCGGAGGAGCTATGTGAGACAGTCCTGAGTCTTCCGATCGACCCTTATAAGACAGAAGAGGAACTGACAGAAGTCATGCATGCGCTGGCACACGCGCTGGGAAGGTGACCCTTCCGGACCGCATGTGCCTTTGGAAAGGACGGTGACCGTCATGGAAGAAAAGCATTCAACACACACTCATTCGGGACATACTCATCACAGCGGGGACCATCATTCCCGCTATTCCCGTCCGGGAAATGAAGTGGATCTTAAGGAATTTGAAGAAGATATGATGAAGGAGCCCGAGACCTTGGAGGCAGAAGAGACTCCGGCGGAAGAGACCGGGGCCGCAGCCGGGAACGGAAACGGGAAGAAGACGAAAAAGACCGAAAAGAAGAAAAAGAAACGCGCGCTGCTGATCGTTTTGGTCGCACTCCTTTCGCTGATCGTTCTCGCGCTCGTTGCGGTGATCGGCGTCTTCACGTATTTCTATAACCGGAGCAGCTATCATCCGGACGAAAGCAGCATTTCCCTGGATCCCGCAGAGGTCGCGTCCATCGAAACGATTGATCCGAAGAGCCTGATCCCGGATGATTTTCCGACCATTGATCCCGGCGAGATCGTGACCATTGATCCGGACGACCCGGACAATCCCGGCGTTCCGATCGATCCGGACGATCCGGACAGCCCCATCGTCGCGCCCACGCCGGACAACACGAAGCCGGTAGATGAGATCGTCAGACCGGCTTCCGAGATCCCGAAGGTCGGTTCGGTATACAATATCCTTCTCATCGGCGTAGACCGTGAAGGTCAGAAGGGCACGAACTCTGACACGATGATCCTGGTCTCCATCAATTCGAACAAGAAGACCATTTATCTGACGTCGATCATGCGCGACAGCGCAGCCCAGATCCCCGGCTACGGATTCATCAAGATCAATTCGGCTTTTGCCGTGGGCGGCTTCAATACCGGCGCGCAGCTTCTGACCGAGACCATCCGGTACAATTTCGGTTTCCCGGTCTACAATTATGCGTGGATCAACTTCGGAAACATGAAGAACATCATGGACTTGATCGGCGGCATCGATATTTATCTGACCGTGAAAGAAGCCCGATTTATCGGTATTTCGATCAGTTCTCCGCAGGTCGTGCATCTGAGCGGCGCGCAGGCTCTGATGCATGCCAGAGACCGAAGCTCCGGCGGCTCCGACTACGGCCGTACCCAGAGACAGCGGAACGTCATCATGGCTGTGCTCAACAAGGCCAGAAGCGGCGGCCTTGGCAATCTGGTCAATCTGGCAAATGAGATCCTGCCGTACGTCCACCATAACGTGGACGCCGGAACGGTGGCATCGCTTCTCCTGAAACTGGGAGACTATGTCAATTACAACGTGGAGCAGATGCGCATTCCGATCGACGGCAGCTTCTACAGCGCAAACGGCAACCTGATCATGGACTTCCAGCGGAATTCCAATGCCTGGAGGAATATGGTCTACTGATAAAAGCAAGGAGGCTTAATGGCTATGGCAGACACCATGTACGCATTGGTGAAAGAAACGGCCGCGCCGGGACTCACACTGAAGAAAGTGCCGGTTCCGAAATGCGGGCCGAACGATGTGAAGATCAGAATCCACAAGACGTCGATCTGCGGAACAGACCTGCACATCTACAACTGGGATGAATGGTCGCAGCAGACGATCGTCCCCGGAACAGTCATCGGACACGAATACTGCGGCGAGATCGTGGAGAAGGGGTCCGAAGTCACCGAGTATGAAGTCGGCGAGATCGTAACGGGCGAAGGCCACATTACCTGCGGCGTCTGCCGCAACTGCCGTGAAGGCCGGAAGCATCTTTGCCGCAACGCCAAAGGCGTCGGCGTCAACCGGGACGGCGCATTTGCCGAGTACCTTGTGATCCCGAAGACCAACGTCGTCCGCGTCAAGATCTCCAGCACACTTACGGAAGACATGGTATCCAGTTTCGATCCTCTGGGAAATGCGGTACACACAGCCCTGACCTACGACATGGTCGGCGAGGACGTGCTGATCACCGGCTGCGGCGCCATCGGCATGATGGCTGCGGCGATCTGCCGCCACGTGGGCGCCAGACGTATCGTCATCACAGACATCAATGACTACCGCCTGAACCTCTGCCGCGAGATCACCCCTTCCGTCATCACCGTGAACACGATGCGGGAGGATCTCAAGGAAGTCATGAAGACCATCGGAATGCGGGAGGGCTTTGACGTCGGTCTTGAAATGTCCGGCAATGCCAAAGCACTCGGCCAGATGATCGATAATATGAATAACGGCGGCAACATTGCCCTTCTGGGCATCATGTCCAAACCGCCTGTCGTCGATCTGCAGAAGGTCGTCTGGAACGGGCTTACGATCCGCGGCATCTACGGCCGCAAGGTCTTTGATACCTGGGACAAGATGATCTATATGCTGGAGAGTGGGCTGGACGTCCGGAAGGTGCAGACGCACCGTTTCGATTTCCGGGATTACGAGAAAGGCTTCGAAGTCATGAATTCCGGCATGAGCGGCAAGGTCGTCCTGGACTGGACCACCGCAGGCAGGGACTGAACATTTTCAGTATGATCAAATAAAAAGGAGAAAGACATGAAATCTGCGTATCAGTATTTCCGTAAGACCCTGGACGGCCTCAAAGAGGAAGGCCTGTACAAGAACGAGCGTGTGATCACGACGCCTCAGAGCGCCCACATCGACACGACGGTCCGGAAGGACGTGATCAACATGTGCGCGAACAACTATTTAGGTCTCGCGGACAATGCACGCCTCATCAAAGCCGCGAAGGAAAGTTACGACAAATGGGGCTACGGCATGTCTTCGGTCCGCTTCATCTGCGGCACGCAGGAGATCCATAAAGCGCTGGAGAAGAAGATCAGCGAATTCCTCGGAACAGAAGACACGATCCTCTACAGCTCCTGCTTTGACGCGAACGGCGGCCTTTTTGAGCCGCTTCTGGACGCGGACTGCGCGATCATTTCCGACGAACTGAACCATGCCTCCATCATCGACGGCGTCAGGCTCTGCAAGGCACAGCGCTACCGCTACAAGAACAACAACATGGAAGATCTGGAGCGCTGCCTCATCGAAGCGAAGGATGCGAAGATCCGCCTGATTGCGACCGACGGCGTTTTCTCCATGGACGGCATCATTGCGGATCTTAAAGGCATCTGCGATCTTGCGGACAAATACGACGCGCTCGTCATGGTGGACGACAGCCATGCGGTCGGCTTCATGGGCGACACGGGGCGCGGCACACCGGAGTTCTGCGGCGTGCAGGGCAGGGTCGACATCATTACCGGCACGCTTGGCAAAGCGCTCGGCGGAGCGAGCGGCGGCTATACGTCCGGCCGCCAGGAGATCGTCGACATGCTCCGGCAGAAGTCCCGCCCGTACCTGTTCTCGAACACGCTGGCGCCGGCGATCGCCGCGACGGCCTACGAGACCTTTACGATGCTGACTGAGAGCACCGCCCTCCGTGACAAGGTGCACGAGAACACGAGGTATTTCCGCGAGAAGATCAAATCCGTCGGATTTGACATCATCGAGTCCACGCATCCGATCGTCGCGATCATGTTCTATGATGCCCACGTTGCCGGAAGGGCTGCGGAAATGCTTCTTGAGAAGGGCATTTACGCGACCAGCTTCGTCTATCCGGTCGTGCCGAAGGGCAAGGCGCGCATCCGTGTGCAGATCTCTGCCGCGCATTCCAGGGAAGATCTGGACTACGTCATCGAATGCCTCAAGGAAGTGAAGGCTGCATTGTAAAGAAGACTGAAATACTGAAGAGCCCCGCAGCACTGCGAGGCTCTTTTCAGAGAAGGAGTTCCTTAAATGGAAAAGATCGCCAGCTTTACCATCAATCACGACACGCTTCAGAAAGGGCTGTACATTTCCCGTGTGGACGGGGATGCCGTGACCTATGACCTGAGGATGAAGCTTCCGAACGCCGGAGATTATCTGACGACGGGCGAAGCGCACACGCTGGAGCATCTTCTGGCCACCTTCCTCAGGAATTCGCCTTTGAAGGACAAAGTGATCTACGTGGGGCCGATGGGCTGCAGGACCGGGTTTTACGTGATTCTGAGAGATACGGTCAGCAGGAGCGTCGCCATCTCGGCGATCCGTGAAGGGCTGCGCTTTACGGCAGAGTTTGAGGGAGAGATCCCCGGCGCAAAGAGGGAAGAGTGCGGAAACTATCTGGACCATGACCTGGAGGGTGCCAGAGCAGTTTCCAGAGACATGCTGAACGTCCTTCGGGACTGGGATGTTCCGGATATGGTCTATCCGGCGTGAATGAAAGGGGGAAAAAAGGATGAAGAAGCACTTATTGAAACTCGTGACGGTCATTCTTCTGATCTGCGCGATGGCTCTCAGCGGATGCATCACGATCGTGATGCCGACGGACGCTCCGGAATCCGCCGTTCCGGGAGAGACGACGAAAGAAGCACAGACGACCGCGGCGGACAAGACAGAGGCGCCGACGGAGAAAACGGAAACGCCGGAGACTCAGGAGCCTTCCGCGTCGGAGCCCGCGACCGAAGCGCCGACAGAAGCGCCGACTGAAGCGCCCACGGAAGCGCCTACAGAGCCCGCGGGACCGCCTACGGCGAAATCATTTGAATCTCTGCCGGTACTGGTCACGTCTCATTCCAAGAACGACTGGGATTCTTCCATAAAGCGGAACAAATACGTGGTAGAATGGCCGCGTTTTTCCGTCCTCGGACAGGACTGGCCCGAATTGATCAAGGCAATCGATCAATGGAACGCTGCCGCCGACAAGAGCGGCATTACACTCTATACCGATAACCTTGGAAATGCCAGGAAGGGGTTTGATCCGAACATGAATAACTGGGAAGACGTTACGAACGCACAGATCCAGCGCGCGGACGAGAAAATCTTCTCAGTTCTTCTGGAGCATGAATCCTATCAGGGCGGCGTACATCCGGGAACCACTTATTCGGCACTGAATCTGGATCCGAAGACCGGAAAGACACTGAGTCTTTCGGATATCGTTCGGAATACTGATGCCTTTACGAAGAAGACCCTCGCTCTTCTGGAACAGCAGAACAAAGACAACGGTTCACCTTTCGGAGATAAGTACCAGACTACCTTCACCGGACTTCTTCAGAAAGAACTGAATGGGGAAGATGCTGTTGGTTTCGCCTGGGTCCTTCTTGAGGATCATCTCAGGATCGTGATCGACGAATATCTTATTGCGGCTTATGCTTATGGACCGGTCTATGTGGATGTTCCTTTCTATGAGGACGAGACGCTTTATCTGGACGGAAGCTATTATGCGGCGGCGTCTGAAGGTCTGTTCTGGGCTTTCGAGAAAGGCGATGGGAGTTACTCCACGATGCTTCTGGAAGAGACCCCCATGGGCAGGCGCATCGTCAGCATTCTGGACTGGCCGGGAGAATGGTACGGAGAGTACGAGATCTACGTAGGCGAGCTGGCATCGAAGAGGGACCGAGGATTGGGGCTGTCAAACGTCTATATGTACGCAAAAGACGGCAAATACCACACCTACGTCGAATACTATTATGAAAACGGATACCATAATATCGATACCTACGAGGTTTCTACTTATAATTTCTCATTTATGGAGACCGTTGCCGGGAAGATCGTCGTCATGAAGTATGATCCAGATTATCTGCTTCTCATGAAGAACGCAGATTCGCTCGGGAGCTGGACGGGATATGCGAAACTCCGCATCCAGACAGATGGGACCCTCAGACCGGAAGGCCTCTATATGTTAGATAACAGGGGTGATTCATTCTACGAGGGAGCGCCGAGGACGCTGACCACCAAGATGGAGGTCAGGGCATTTTCCGTAAAAGATCCGAGTAAAGAAGTAAAGATCCCGGCAGGAACGACGCTGATTCCTTATGAGACCAATTACACGGACTTCATGGATGTGATCCTTCCTGACGGAAGCCTTGCGAGGATCAAGTATGTGAAGGACAAAACGAGTTACACCTTCCTGATCGACGGCGTTGACCAGTATGACGTTTTCGACGGAATCATGTACGCCGGATGAGTTTCCGGACCTGAAGACGCAGCGGACTTAGCCGCCGTCATTCAAAGCCGGACCATAAGACATGGCTTCGGGGGCGCCCTCAGGGGCGCCCCTTAAAATTGTCGGAAAAACGAAGTGGAGGACAGCGCGAGAGTCTGCTACAATGGCTTCATCTGACCTGGGTGGAACGGAATACAGATGAAGCGACGCACTTTAAGAAGAGGCGGCTGTCTTTGGTTTGCCGCTGGCTCTATGGTGATTTTCGGACTCGTTCTGCCGGCTGCCCTGTTCTGCGGCCGGGACCCGGATGCGGTCTTTATCCGGGACGGCCTGTTCCTCTGGCTTCTCATAGCGCTTTCCGAGTCGGACATCCGCTGCCGTACGCTCCCGGATGCCCTGATCCTTCAGGGCATCGTCCTGTGGCTCCTCTGGCTCGTTTCTGAAGGGCTTTCAGGAAACGGAGAGTGCCTCCGTCATCTCGCCTCCAAGGGTCTGGCGGCCGTTCTTTTCGCAGGGGCGGCGCTTATGCTGTCGCTTCTTGCGGACAGGTTTTTCCGGAAGGAGACACTGGGCGGCGGGGATGTGAAGATGCTTTTCATGGTCGTGTTGTATCTGGGATTTTACAAGGGCTTCCTCTGCCTGATCATTGCGGCTTTCAGCGGCTTCATTTTCCTCGCGGTCCGGAAAGAGAAGGAGATCCCATGGGGCCCGTTCCTTGCGGCAGGCGCCTTTTTTGCGCTCCTTTTCGGAGAGCCGGTGCTGAAATTCCTGAAACTGCTTTAAAACGAGGGGTGCATTTCCCGTGGCAGGATGGTATAATCGTATGCATCAAATGAATGGAGGGGCCAATGAGCGACGAGTTCCCCGAGAAAAATGAAATGGACCAGGAAGAGGCGGAGTCTCCTAAGGAAGAGAAAAAACCGAAAAAGCGCTCTGCTCTCGATACGCTTAGAAGCATTCTGGAAAATGAGACCGTGCGGACGATCATTGCGCCCAGCGTGGTCACAATCGGCGGCAAGATCGCCTATGATAAGATGTTCGGCCGCTACGAACGGCCGGATTACAGCGTGACGCCCGGACTGCGCACTTATGAGCGCATCGCGGACCGGCTGGCAAGACAGCAGTTCACGTTTCTTTCCGACAACGTGAGATGCGCAGGCTACTTTTACCCGGCGGCGAAGCCGAAGGGCCTCGTGGCCTTCGCGCACGGGCTGCATGCCGGCGCGGACGACTATCTGTCGGTCTTCGAATTCTTTGTGAAGAACGGATACTGTGTGATCGCGTTTGACACCAAAGGCACCTATGATTCCGAGGGCAGTTCCACGGTAGGCCTTGCGGAAGCGCTGGTCGAACTGGATCACCTTTTGAATCACGTGAAAGAAGAGCCGACGCTCAGCAGGCTTCCGCTGTTCGTCTGCGGACATTCCTGCGGCGCGGGCGCGGCCACTTCCGTGCTGTCTCTCCATCCGGAGATCCTGGGATGCACAGGAATTGCGGCCATGAAGGATCCCAATCAGATGATCGTCGGCAAAGGCCTGGTCTATTCAGCCATTCTCGGGCTTCCGGAAACGCCGCTCACAGCCGCATTTCTGGAGAGCCAGCAGAAGAAACTGTTCGGCGATTATACGTCATTAAACGGCGTCCGCGGCATCAACGACACCACTTGCCCGGTGCTTCTCGCGCACGGGATCAAGGACATGGTCATCGAATACCTGAGTCCGATCGCACTCATTTCCCATAAGAAAGAACTCCGGGAGGAAAATGTGTTCTACTATACGGGAAGAGGCAACTCGGGAGCGCACGACACCATCTGGCGTTCTGCGAAGGCCGTGGATTACCAGGAACAGGTCAAAAAAGAACTGGAGAAGCGGAAGAAGGAAAAGGGCAAAGAATGGACGCATGACGACGAAGCCGCATTCGTGGCCGGTATCGACCATGACCTCTACAGCGCGGTCAACACGGAGCTTTTCGAAAAGGCGCTGGAGGTCTTCGAAAGAGCCTGAAACATTCGAAGGCATGAAAAAAGAGCAGTCCCTTCACACCGGGGGACTGCTCTTTTTCTGCGAAGTCAGTTCTTCTGATCCGCGTAGGCTTCCATCTCCGTCACAAGCTCCGCGAAGAGCCTCAGCGCCGAAATGACCGGCTGAGGGGTCTCCATGTCGACGCCCGCGATCCGAAGAAGCGAGATCGGGTCCGAGGAAGAGCCGCCGGACAGGAACTTCTTGTAGTCTGCGACAGCTGCCTCGCCTTCCGTAAGGATGCGGTCAGCGATCGCGCAGGCGGCCGAAAAACCGGTCGCATACTGGAAGACGTAGTAATCGTAGAAGAAATGCGGGATCCTGGCCCATTCAAGCGCGATCTCGGAATCGGAGACCATATCCGGACCGAAGTAAAGCTTATTGAGCTCCAGATACTTTTCGGAAAGCGCGTCTGCAGTCAGCGTCCTGCGCGCTTCAGCCATCCCGCCCATCATAAGCTCGAACTCCGCAAACATGGTCTGACGGTAGACCGTGCCCTTGAAGGAATCCAGGAAATGATTAATGAGATAGGCGCGTTCCGCCTTGTCCGTGCAGTTCTTGAGAAGGTACTTCATGAGCAGCACTTCATTGACCGTCGAAGCGACTTCCGCAACGAAGATCACGTAGTCCGACGTGCAGACCGGCTGGTTCTTCGTGGAATGCCAGGAATGCAGCGCATGACCCATTTCATGCGCCAGCGTGAACATGCTGTCCAGATTGTCCTTGTGGTTTAAGAGCACGTAGGGATGCGGGTTCGAGATGCCTGAAGAGTAAGCGCCGGAACGCTTGCCGACATTCTCGTACACGTCGATCCAGCGGCTTGAGAAGCCCTTTTGGAGCAGGGCGGTGTAATCCTCGCCGAGAACCGCGAGCGCTTTCAGGACGGTCTCTTTCGCCTCATCGAAGGAGATCTTCCTGGCGACGTCCGCAATGATCGGGGTATAGACGTCATACATGTGAAGCTCGTCCACGCCGAGGAGTTTCTTGCGGACGGAAACGTAACGATACATGGCCGGCAGGTTTTCATGGACCGCCTCGATCAGGTTGTGGTAGACGCTGACCGGGACTTCGGTCTCATCGAGCGCTGCCTCCAGCGTGCTTCCGTAGCCTCTGGCGTCCGCATAGAAGACCAGCGATTTGAACTGGGCGTCCAGGCAGGCGGCAGTCGTGTTCTTCATGTCTTCAATGCCCTTGTAGTAGACTTTGAAAGCATTTTCCCGGAGCACACGGTCTGAAGATTCCAGGCAGGAGACCAGGGAACCGTTGGAAAGAGGATAGGTATGGCCCTTAGAGTCGGTGACGTCCGGCCACTTCATGTCTGCGTTGTGAAGAAGGGAGTTGATGCCGCCCGGCGCACTGGTGATCTCGCTTGCGCTCGAAAGAAGCCGTTCTTCCTTGTCGGAGAGGGTATGGGCGGCGCGGCGGCGGATCACGTCAATGTTCCTTTTATAGGTCAGGAGACCGGGCTCTTCCTCATAGAAGGCCTGAAGTTTCTCCTCGGGGATCGCAATGATCTCAGGTGCCTGGAAGGCTAAAGAGCCCATGACGGCTGCGTACATGGAACCCGCGCGGCCCCGGAAATCCTGATACTTGCTGTCACGGGTGTCCCGGTCCGCCGAAAGAGAGGCGTAACCGTAGACCTTCTCCATCCTGAGCCGGGCTTCGTCCGAAAGCTTCAGAAAGGAAAGAAGCGTGGCAGCGCTTTCGCCGAGCCTTCCTTCATAGGCCTGAAACTCGGCCGGAAGAGTCTTCATGGCTTCCAGCGCTTCGAGCCAGGCATCGTCGCTTTCAAAGATATCGGTAAGGTCCCACGTGAATTCGGCCGGGATCTGATCTCTGGTACGAACTTGATTTGCTTCCATATAATAACGCTCCTTTTCGGCATAATAGCTGCCTTTCGGCAGGAAACTAACGTATACTATAGCATATGAAAAGGAAAAATGCCACAGGACATGCAGATTGACAGACTTTCAGGAAACGTGCTATTTTTACCATGTATGCGGCTGTGAAAAGCAAATGCATCAAAGGAGAAACAAATGAGTCTTCCTGTCAACATTCTGTTATTCATTCTGGGCCTGGTTCTTCTGATCCTGGGCGGCGACTGGTTTGTCGACGGCGCATCCGGCATCGCAAAGCGCTTCCATATTCCGGAACTCCTCATCGGAGCGACAGTCGTCTCCATCGGCACGACGCTTCCGGAAGTCATGGTCTCTGCGCAGGCCGCGGCGGAAGCTGCCCGGGGCGGCGGCGGAGCGGCAACGGCTTACGGAAATGCCATCGGTTCGGTCATCTGCAATACCGCGCTGATCTCAGCCCTGACCATCGCCATCCGTCCGGCCAAAGTCGAACGGAAGACCTTTATCAAGCCGGTCATTTTCTTCTTTGCCGCTGCGGCTTTCTACGCGGTGATCTCCTATACCGCGGGCGAGTTTGCACGCTGGGCGGGCGTGGTCCTTCTTGCCGGCTTCGTGGCGTACATGATCGTGCTCGTTATGCAGGCGAAGAAAGACATGGCAGCCGGAAAGACTTCTCCGGAAGCTGAAGAAGATCCGGAAGAGACGGAAAAAGGGGCCGGAGAGGCTCAGAAGGCTTCAGCCGGGGAAGAGACGGAAGCGAAGAAGGGCGGGCTGTTTATGCACCTTCTCAGGCTCATTCTGCCCGGTGAGGAAGAGACCCGGAACGTCTGGGAAGAACTTCTTCTGCTGGTCCTTGGCGCGGCGGCGATCGCAGTCGGCGCCCGTCTTCTCGTGGACAACGGCATCGCAATCTCTCAGGCGATCGGTGTGCCGGAGTCAGTCATCGCCCTTGTTTTTGTAGCGCTGGGCACGTCGCTTCCGGAACTGGTGACCGCGGTCACCTCACTTGCAAAGGGTCACAGTTCGCTGTCCCTCGGCAACATCGTCGGCGCGAACCTCTTCAATCTGGTGCTGGTGAGCGGTCTCGCCATCACGATCGCGCCCTTCGCAATTCCTGTGGAGAAGACCATCGGCGGCATGAATGCGGCGCTTATCGTGGACGTGCCGGTCATGCTCTTTGTGATGATCGTCATGACGGTACCGACGCTCATCCGCGGCAAGCTTTCCAGATGGCAGGGCATCCTGCTTCTTGCGACTTACGTATCCTACGTCGTTTTCCAGTTGTTCCTGTGAGAACGCCGTAACTGAAGAAAGCGGAGGCTCAGGGCCTCCGCTTTTCGTTTTGATCCATAAGTGGTTCAGAAGCATTTACCGGATAAAGGTCAGGGAACCGTCCCATCCGCAGTCCGGATTCAGCGGATAAGCGCTTCTCGGGAGCAGCTTCAGGTCGTAGACGCCCACGTCGCTCTTCTGAAGTCCGGGCGGGTCGCAGGCCACAAGGCCGGAGACCCGGGTCTCCCAGAAGCCGCGGAAATGCTGCGCGGACTTGACGCCCATGATCTTAAGCTTGTGATAATCCAGTCCCGCGACTTCCATGTGTCCGTCGTCCATGATCTGCGCGCGCTTCGAGCAGACCGTCACGTAGACGTTTCCGATCATGAGAAGGACCAGAGGACCGACATTGGCCTTTCCGTTGAGTCCCATGGGAGAGCGGCTCAGGTAACAGCCGTCGGAGAGGGTCTTCACATAGGCGTCTGCTTCAACGGGCTCGCCGTGCAGCGGATGTGTCTTGCCGCCCAGACGGACGTGGATCGTCCGGCCGACGCCGGCCTCGAGCGCCTGTTTCACGGTCTCCGGGTCATAGATTGAAGCGACGAGTGTGTCCTTCATGTTACGGCGGAGAAACTCCTGAAGAAGCCAGGTGCCGTCCTGCGGGCAGCCGGAGCCGGGGTTGTCGGAGGATTCGTTGATGATGACAGGAAGCGTCTCACCGGAAGGATTCTTGCCGCCGGTCTTCTCAAGCATTCCGAGCGCCCGGTCAAATGCTTCCGCGCACGTCAGGGACTCCGGCGCGAAGTCCTCGCGGTGCTCCCAGACATATTCCGCGACAGCCATGGCCGCTCTTTCGGCGCTCTCCATGGAGCGCGCCGCGCAAGTGACGCTCGCAAGCGCGTAGGACACGTCCGTATAGGGGAAACCGTGGAAGAAGGTCATGTTCAGAATGTCCGGATCTTCCGCCTCCAGCCGGAGGAGAAGCTCCCGGACTTCCGCAGCCGGACCTTTCAGCGTGGAGCCGGAGGCCGGGACGATGATCAGCGGAAGCTTCACGAGCGCCTCATGCACGTCATATCCGCATCGAACCTTGTCCGCAAGAAGCCTCACAATGTTCCGGCCCTGCTCGTACTGGTCCGTGTGGGGATAGCATTTGACGCCGATCAGGATGTCGGAGCCGCCGACCATGGCTTCTGAGACGTTGGCATGAAGGTCCAGGACGACGCCGATGGGCATTTCGGGACCGAAAAGCGCGCGGACCTTCTGTATGAGATCACCTTCCGGGTCCACGGAATTCTCTGCGTGCGAAGCCCCGTGAAGTTCAAGAAGGATGCCGTCCAGCGGCGCTTCCTCGTGGGCTTTTCTGAATCCGCCGAGGAGTTCATCCATGATGTAGTCATAGGTCTCCGGGGTGATCAGTCCGGACGGGTTGGTGACGCAGTACATGACGGGGACGAGCTCGATGCCCTCGGCATCTGCTTCGTCGATCGAACCGCCCACATAACCGCGGATGCCCCGGAGTTTCTGAAGCAGTTCCTCACCGTGAAGGAGCGTATAGCTCCGGAAGGATTCGACGTTTGTCGGAACATTGGAAAACGCGTTGGTCTCATGATTGAAACCGCCTATGGCAAAACGCATGCCGGTACCTCCTTTGTGCTGACAGATAAAGCGTTTCTGACAACGATCAGCCGTTTCGTACAGTATAATCCTCTTTCTTTGGATTTGCCACCCGAAAAGCGCGGAAAAAAC
>JAEEGL011008041.1_pt1 | contig 29077 bp, 38 predicted proteins | sample 9134231 | NCBI WGS metagenome assembly JAEEGL01 (sample SAMN16246548, study PRJNA631951) | gut metagenome | biome: gut microbiome; feature: rumen; material: fiber-attached | host: Bos | place: Iran: Karaj | collected 2018-10 | reverse complement strand
TGAACGCAAGTTTCAACAAGAGAAACTCTTCCGTGGCGAATCCGTCGATCTGGTAGCTAGAATCACTACCGACGGAGTTCTAGACCAACTTTCCGACTACCAGATCAGTGGCGTATATCAGCCAACTGACAACCTGAGCGGTCCTTTCTATCCAATGGACGCCGAGATCGTCGATGGAAAAGCTATCCTCCACTGGACCGGCGACAATGACTTTGGAAAGAACGGCTACAATGTTTGGGGACTTTTGACGAAAGACGGAAAAGCAGCATATCCAGTCTGTTGGCGCTTGAACATAGCGCATTCTCCATCCTATCCACTTTCTTCTGTCGATCCAATCCCAAGGACAATCGACTTCAGCCAGTACGACCTTTTGAACGCTCCATGGCTGCCATTGAGCGGTGACGTGATGGAAGCAGACGCGACAATCAGATTCCCATTGAGCGACGACATCAAGGTTTCAATCGGGAAAGACGGCTTCGGAATCACCAAAGAAATAACCACCGAGACTGAAGCAATGAGCGGATGGTGCTGGTACCAACTTCCAGATCCTGTTCCTGACTATGAGATACAATGGCTTACCGAAAGTGAAATCGCCAATTGGGACAGTTCTACTCAGGGGACACCACCATGGCAGAACGTAAGATTGAGATTATGCGCTACAAAGCCCGCTGAGACACATACAGAGATTTCAAGCGTATCACAGTTCAAGATCCCAACCGACGAAGAAGGAGAAAGCACTTTTGCTACGCGTGAATGGACCGAAGAAAACCTCGACGAGACTCTAGAGGACTATTACACTAAAGAAGAAACTGATGGACAATTCCTAGCTTTGTCCGATACATACCAGACAAAAAGTGATGCAGCAGCAGAGCACACCCAATTGAGCAATGATCTGACCGCATGGGTCGAAGGACAGCTCCCTGAGCCAACTGGCCCATTGAGCAAACTCTCGATCAATAGAAATGATGAGACATTGATCGTATATGATCCGGAATATCCTCAGCCTCAGTCAGTCCAGATTCTTGTCCCAACCAGAGTCCAAGACCTTGATGATGGCAACACTGTCGTAAGGAAAGACGAATTGAGCACAGAGCTTTCTGACTACGCTACTGTATCTTTCGTAAATGACTCCTTCAACAATGCGCGCTACTACACCGACGAACAGATCGACGGGCTTTCCAATGTCTACGCCAAGACGGAAGTATTGAGCGACTACTGCCAGATCAGTGATGACTACGCTACAGAGCAGTATGTCCAAGATTATGTCGCGCAGCATGGTGGCGGATCTACCGGCGAAATCAGCGCATGCCTTTCAAGCTTGGAGTTCGAAAACATAGAGCCACTTTCAGGCGACACCACTTCATACGCACTTTCAACTTATATCGCAAAACTGAATGAAGTCATCTATGCTTTGAAACGCTATACTCCACCAGAACCACCAACACCAGTGGAGCCAGAGACAACAAAGTTCTATTTCCAGAATGGAACCGTCACAGAGACTGACGTGGTTGGAGAAATGGGAACGACTTACAGATATAATTCTAATCTTGTCAAAGTCGAATTTGGAAGTCACGTCACAAGCATCGGAATTAATGCATTCAACCAATGTTCAAAACTTTCAGCTGTGACATTCTCATCAACGATCACTGAAATCAAAGGTGATGCATTCAACAGCACTAAGCTTGTGAATGTCGTTGTGCCAGGAACAGTCAAGACCTTAGGCGTAAGTGTGTTCCGCGCAATCAATACTTTAAGCTCAGTCGTATTTGAAGATGGTGTAGAAACAATCGGTAACTCATGCTTCTACGGATCAACAGTCCGATCTGTAAGATTCCCATCAACAATAACTAAGATTGATGATGACATGTTCTCATTCGCATACAGCGTCAACTCAGTGACAATCCCATCTGGAATAACGACATTAGGAAACAGCGCATTCTATAGCGCTACAGGAATGGGCGACTTGACAGTTCCATCAACAGTGACATCAATCGGAAACAACGCATTCTACAATTTTGCAAACAGCACATCCGGAAAGATCACCTTCGATGGAAGAACTACAGCTCAAGTCCAAGCTATGAGTGGCTACCCATGGGGTGCTAACACAAGCAAAATTCAAGGATCTCTATAACTTTGAGGAAACTTTATGACAAACTACGCAACAGAACCTCTAGAAACTCTTAACACAGATCTCAATGCAGCGGTCGCCGGCGTTGATTCACTCAGCGGATACGCGACAAAGACTTATGTCCAAGAGTATGTTGACGAACATGGATCTGCCGGTGATTACTTGCCGCTAAGCGGCGGGAACGTCACTGGAAGAATCTATCTGGAAACTTCCATTCCTGGAGATGGACATTGGGAATATGAAGGAAGTGGTGATGATGGAAGCTTTACAATAACCACTTCTCCAGACTACTCTACGGCGCAAGTCGTCTTAGTAGTGTTTGACACAGAAACGATAAACACTACCATCAATTCTACTTTAACTGAATCTGGATATTACTTCGACACTGGACTAATCAATTTCAATCTCGATGGCGATCACTGCCACCTTTCCTGTGATTTCACAGTCGTTGACAATCTGACAGAGCCAACGATCAACGGATTCGACACTTGGGATTTTGAAATCGAAAGTGAATTGTTTGTGAACGATAATGGTGCATGGTCATATTCTGGCACCCCGCCTGTAGAAACAACTGATCCATTTGTCCTTTCAAGCGAATTCACTTCAGCAATCGGCAGCATCAACACAATCCTCGACTCAATCAACGGACAAACAGTTTAACATGGGAACAACAGCAGACAAACTTCAATATCTAATCGACGCGAAAAGCGCCATCAGTGCAGCCATCATCTCTAAAGGCGGCACCGTCCCAACGGAACTCTCAGGATATGCTCAAGCGATAAATGACATCCCAGGTGGAGGAGGTGGCTCAGATTTGGCTACAAAGCTCATAGACAGAAGTGTGACGGAAGTTACTGCTGCTGACTTAAGTGAAGTTACAAGCATTGGGAACTATGCATTCCGTGGTTGTTCCGATCTGACATCCATCACAATTCCAAACAACGTGACGAGCATTGGATGGTCTGCGTTCTATGATTGTTCCGGGTTGTCTTCGATCACGATTCCAAACAGCGTGACGAACATTGGGAACTATGCGTTTAACGGTTGTGCTGGGTTTACGTCAATTGTTATACCGGACAGTGTGACGGACATCGGGGACTATGCGTTCGCGATTTGTTCCTGCCTAACGTCGATCACGATTCCAAACAGCGTGACAGGCATTGGGGCTTCTGCATTCCGTGGTTGTACCAGCTTAACATCGATCACAATTCCAGACAGAGTAACCGACGTTAGGGCCAATATATTTTACGGTTGTACCGGGCTGATATCTGCCGTTATCGGAAATGGTGCATGGACCATCTCAAATACCGCGTTTTACGGTTGTTCCAATCTAACATCTATCACGATTGGTAGCGGTGTGACGGACATCGCTCTATATGCGTTTTACAACTGTTCCAATTGTCTTATATTTGACTTTTCAAATAGCAGAAGTGTTCCAACTCTTAATAACACAAACGCTTTCTATCACACTCCTGCCGACAAGAAGATCATCGTTCCAGACAGTCTTTACGATTCATGGAAAACAGCCAACAACTGGAAATCAACTACGAACGGCATAGTAAACGCGATAACGAAAGCAAGCGAAGCGTAGAAAGCGAGGCATAAGCCAAAATGATCTCACCTAAGATTGAAGAGACAGAGAAACTGATGATAGACCGGATTGAGAAATCTGATCTTGACGTTGATGACAAGACACAGCTGATCGAACAGTTAAAATGCTCAAAGGAAGCATGTAACGGCATGACTCCTGAGCAGAAGATACAATCTTTGTCTGAAAACGGATTTGCAGTTTCTGTGATTCTCTCAAAGATAATGATAATGATTAAGGAGCGCAAGCCAATGACTTGGAAAGAAGTTGTCGTCAAAGTGATAGACTCTTGGAAGTTCGTGATTATCGTCGGCATGGCTACTTTTCTCTTGTACTTCCATCCAGAGATAGCTAACGTCATTTCATCCTTTGCTAAATAATATGATTCAGACACTTGTCAGCGTAGCACCAAAAATAGTCCCTGTAGTCTACAAGGTCCTTAAAGAAGACGCCAACCACTTCTATGGAAACCAATTCATTGTCGACTACGGCGTGATACGGACGACACACTTCAAGGCGTTCGACTATGAAGATGAGTTTCTTGTTGTCGAGCGTGTAGATGACGAACGTTCCCACTGGTGGATCAAAAACTTCGAACCAGAAACGAAAATCTGGGACGGATCCTCATTGGCTTTGGACAAAGGAAAAATCTGGTTTCTAGATTTTGACGCATTGTTCCGCGCTTCCATGGCGCATGACGTCATCTATGAAAGAGCAGAAGCAATCAGCAAAGCAACTGGAATCCCAGTCAAAAAGATTCTAGCTTTCGCGGATGACTGCTTGAAAATATTGGCAGAAGGATATGGAGCATCACCTAAGATGACAACACCACTTCACAAAATCCTTAGATTCGGAGGAAACATGTTCCATCAAATCAAAAAACTTATCGGAATCTTCCTAGTCACATTGCTCTGCGGCTGCTATTCAATCCAGACAGAAATTGAATCTCCAGTACCCGAAATTCACTGGACAGGGCCATTTTCTTTCGATACAACAAATAAGCTCGACACGACAGCAAATCTTCCTGGACACTCCCAGAATGATTCGGCCCCCACCAATGAATATATATCAATTCCAAGTGTCCCGAATCAACCGGTGACTCCCGAAGTACCCCCGATCGCATTCCAGATCGAATCCTTTGGATCGCCTAACTGTTCGAAGGCAAAAGAAGTCTCCGAAGCACAGATCAAGGACCTGAAGATCAGCAAGAATGGATTGACATACAGGTGGGCGACTGGCGGATGTGAAAAGCTCGGCGCTTCTTCTGCAAGCGACTATTCCCAGACTCTCGCTGTTGCAGGATACGGCGATGGCAAGACTTTCAAAGCTGCCAAGTTTGACTGGATCTCTACTTCAAGGACTTCTAGGTCGTTTGAGAACATCTATGACCACTACAACGGATTCGATCCAGACAAGTTCTTTTCGGCAAAACACCGCTGTTTCTTCATCATGAGCAAGGACGGAAAGAAAAGAACGAACATTTTGACCGATTAGTGTCAGTACCCTAATCAATCATGGGTGGTAAACTGCCCGCAATAAACACATCGTGCTTCAACACGCGCTTTTTCATTTGCAATGCGTTTTTTAACACCTCGTCTAGCAGCCGCTGAACGTTTTATCTTTATTTGTGAAGGGTATAGTTTTCGTTTTTTATGAAAATAGTGATGCCCTTTTAAAGACTCAGATTTAGCTTTTGCATATTGTTTTCGAAGAATTGCAAAAGTCTTTTCATCAATAGTTTTGTGATGGATACGACCGTTTAGCATGTGCCATGCAAATAACATTTTTACATGCTCTTTATGGTGAGTAGTTTCATCATACATTTCTGGCAGCAAAGCATGACACCTATAGTGCTCTTCCGGTGTGAGTCTTACAAGATTGATGGGAATGTCCATTCCAAAACAAGACTTTGGGCAGATATGATGGATTTCTCCATATTCATTCTTTGGTAATGGATGAAGGATTCTCCATGCGATCAATTCGAAGTATTTGTCTTTAGCAGTCTTTTCCATAAAAAAATAATATATCTGCATTGTCATAGAAATGTCATAAATCCGCAGTCGATTCTTCTTTCTCTAAGACACTTTTTAATAATTTCTTTCAGGTTTCGGCTGTAGAACCTGTTAGAAAAGCATCAAAACGTTATTAAAAAGCACCAGAGGGACTCCCGGGAGTGTCCGGCCAAAGTCCCTCTGGTTTGGTGGATTTGTGGGATGTCCACTAAGAATTATTCCAATGTATAGTCTGGATTAACAATAATCACTTTTTGATGACTTTTTGTCATAGACGGTGTCATAAAGCGTCAAGATCCGTTTCAACCTTTTCTTTAGGCATGATCTTGAAGAACTTCATAGCATCATCTTTCGGGGCACGTCCCCGATAGAACTTGTTGCCGACATCTTCGGAATGGCCCATGATTGATGCAGTCTCAGCAGAGTTGCCAGTCAATGCAAACCTGTAAGTTCCGAACGTGTGGCGCAAGCAGTCGCCCGTCCGTTTGACGCCCGCATTCTTGAAGGTCTGGCTGATGACATAGTCAAATGCCTTAATCGACTTGCATTGAACCGGCTTTGTCTCCGGTTCATAGTATGCTTTGAGCCATGCCATCAAAGTAGGCTCGATCTGGAAGGTCCGCTCTTTGAAAGCATGGGTCTTCGTGATGTCGGATCCAATATGGATGTAGCCGCTCTTCATGTTGATGTGCTTAGCGTCCATCCGAAGAGCTTCACTTGGCCGAAGCCCGCCAAACATCCCTAGCACAAGGAACATGATGATGCTTCTGTTCTCAGTCGATTCCGCATAATGGATGAGCTTAGCAGCGTCCTCTACTGAAAGGTACTTCCGGTCAGGAGCTTTCACGTTGCGGGGCGCGTCGAGAAGGTGGCATGGATTCTTTGAGCAGTAGCCGTACTTCTCACATTCGACGAAGAACTTAGACAGAGCGCGCTGCGCATTCATCCAGTTCGGTGGATTCTGCTCATAGTCTCCAAGGTAGTCGATCATGTCCTTTCGGCTGATCGCCGCGACTTTCCTGTCGCCCAACTTCTCAACCAATGAGCCGATGAAGCGCTTGTAGTTCCGAAGTGTCCCTTCAGTCACACGCGCTTTGCACTTCTCCAAATACTCTTGTGCAGCGTCCTTCACAGAGACAACACCTATGAAAGCATTGTCGAGGTAGAACCTGGCGAGATCTACGAAGGTGACATCCACGTCGGCTTTCCGAAGAAGGTGAAGCGCGTTCGAAGCGTCATTCAGCTGCTTCGACGAAAGTTCGTCTCGGTTGGAACGGTCAAGCTCGACAGACAAGACGAACTGCCGGCCTTCTTCTTCAGTCTTGACCCGTTTCTGGAACTGCTTCCCATTGACAGTCACGACTGCTTTGAGCCGTCCGTCGGAACCTTTCAGAAGGCTCCCTCTTTCACCTAGTTTTGCAATTTTCATGGCGAGCTATTCTAGCGATTCAGGCTTTGACTGCAAGGGAAAAGTTCTGGCGGACTGCCAAGATCGCTTTGATCCGACGGTCCGTTTCACAGAGGTGTTCGACGAGGTTGCGAGCTCCACGCAGATATGTGCAGCCACAGATGATTTCATCCCCTTCATAGACGCACCACAACGGATGCGGACCATGCTGAGGAATCCGCTTGATGACGTATTTCATTTGGACTGTTTCTCCATCGAGTTTCATTTTGGTTTTCTCCTTACTGAAGTGCGATTGCGAGAACATGCCAGATGCCTTGCAAGACATCGTATGCTTCGGACTTTGTCAGACCGGCACGGACGTCACTGCATCCTGTCGAATTCGGATCAGCATAGAACACGATGTTTGTATGCCCATAGGCAAATTCGATTCCGTAGTGCCCGACCTTCTGCGCAAGTTGAAGTCGGTTGTTGATGCAGTCGACCATTCCGTAGAGGTGCTTGGTTGTTGTGCGGTTGCTCATTAGCGGTTCTCCTTTCACTTCATGATGTCGATCACAGTCGGCAGCACGAACTTGCAGCGTCCCGTGCTGTTCGGATATCCCGTTGCAGCGCAGCAGCGGTCATACAGGTATTCCAGCACTTCGTCAACAGTGCCTTGGAATTCATGGACGCTTGCTCCATTGTGCGTCCAGATGTCATCGACTTGGCCTTGCCGACGGATCCTTGCTGTCGCTCCTTCGACATTGAGCGCTGCAAGCATTGAGCAGAGAGTGTCGACTTTGTCGCCGACTGAGACGAATGTTGTGATGGTCATTTTGGGGGGTTTCCTTTTGGTTGGTGTTGTGTCATATTGGTGTATGACAAAGCGGATTCTATATCGACAAAATGACCGCGTACACTGTTTTTTTACAGCATTTTTTAAAAATCCATTTTGATGGTTCGTATACTATTTTCCTGAGGTAAAACAAATGACAAACAAACTAGAAATCTACGAAAGGCTCTACTTGAAGATTCTTCCAATCGACAAGTTCGCAAATTACAAAGACCGGTACTTCTATGGCTATTCAAAAGGCGGCAATGAAGTTGAATTCGAAAAAGCGAAAAACTGCGTAGACATAGACAATCTTTCAAACAAAAAAGTCCGGCAGACTGTCATGTCAGACATTGGTTTTGCGACTGAGTTCATTGATCTAGCTCAGCATTATTTCAGCAAGAAACGACCGAATGAAACTGCACGAAATGAAAACGCCATTTCACTGTTCTATGACATGCTGTCGTGCATTGCTGTTCGGCGAATCAACAAGATGCTCTATCCAAAGCAACAGCTCAAAGAAAAACCCGAACGCAGGCACTGGTTCCATGATCCATTGACAGGAGAACGTCGGAAGTTCTTTTCAAATGAAGTTCCTGATGGATGGAAGAAAGGCATGCGAGATTGACATTTACCTCAGAACTCCGTAAGGAGTAAGTCCAAGCGTTATGGCAGCACGATCATAACGCTTGGGAAGTTTCTGTTAGTTGAGAGTTGTCTTCCAGAATGCGACCTGATAGCCCTCAGACACTTTTTAATAACTTTTGGTGGCATTTCAATAGATTTATACGGTTTTCAAATTCGAATGCATTCTAGATATGTCCAGGACAAATTGACCTTTGACACCACCTCAATAGAACCCCCTCAAAAAAGTTTTTTTGTATTAACAAAAAAACCGCGCACGGGCGCGCGTTTTATAGATAATTTCTATATAAAATAGAATAGAATCAAGATATAGATACCAGATTAAAATCGAAGAAATACGAAGTATTTCTGAGATTTTATAAATAGTATCTTTCGGAAGTACTATCCGCGCGCTGCCGTGCGCGCGTAGGGGTGCTCCTGCACTTCGCTGCGCTCAGTGACATGCTCAGCCTCTTCACTTTGTTCAGAGTCTGCAGCATGTATTCAGTGACAGTTTTTCAAGATTGTCAGATTTAGACAGTCTCAGTCAGGATGGTCCTCAGTTTCGTTCTGGATAGCCAAATTTCAATTTGTCACAGTTTGGAATAAAAATATTCGCAGTTCCCAAAAGGATTTATTAAAAAGCATCCTAGACGATTTTGCTGATTTGTCGCTTTGTGTGCCGCCTCAGAATGATACTTAATGTGGCGCACTTTTTTGTGGCCGACTCGGTATAATCTAATCAGAAACACCATGGCAAGATCAAACAATACAGACCAAACAGACAAAACAACTGCACGACAACTTGAAGAAGAATCCCGCCGTATTTGGCAGAACATCATCACAAATTTCCAGATGATACAGAACTTTCTGAAACGACTTTCATTCAGGATCAATCTGCCATACAGTCCAGAAGTCTTTTCAGAATCCTATAAAGATGCGACAATCGTCATCATGTCAGAGACGATGGATGTTCTTCGTGACATCGAACAAAGACAGCAAGAACTTCTAGCGGCAATGTCTACGATCTGCTTCCCAGATGACAAACGCTTTGATGACATCGCCGTAAAGCACCCTTCACGGAAGTGGGGTAACATGCTAAAGTCGAAATCTTCACAGAAGTTCCTTGATGATCTTCCCGACGAGACGGTCAACTATGATGACGTCCCTGAGGGATGTTCGTGGTGATTTACGGATTGGCTGACACTTATTTGCCATAGTTTATTCATTGTTGTTTTTCTAGTCAGCCAGTCCGCCTTTTCTTGTTAGTAGTAGACCCTCTAAGAGGCTCGGCAGTCTCCTAGAGGGTCGTGTTCTACTTCATCAGTTCTTCCCAGAAGATCCAGTCCCAATCGTCTTCCGTGACTTCTTCGTGGTCGGCAGTCTCGACCGCATAGTCCGGAAGACTTTTGATTTTTTCCTTCTGGGCAGGAGTGCCGTTCTTCAAGAACCACATGTAGAAGTTCTCAAGGTCAGCACCCCGAAGCATTCGTTTAGTGTCTTCGATCGACATAGTTGCATCACCTCCTTTCTGTCGATCTGTCCCAGTCTTAGCGGAACTGGTTGAAGTACTTTTCGAATGGCTTGTTGAGTTTCGCAATCTCGATGAGTTCGAGATCACGCTTGGAAAGTTTCTTCACTTTCCTAATTTTTTTACTATTCTTCATTCATTTTCACCTCCTTTCTTTTTCAAACTTCCCCACTATTATACCGGGCTTAAAAAAATTAGCAGCCTAAAATGAAATTTTTTTTAAAAAAAAATTAGGTCAAGTTTTCAGCGTCCCCCAAGTAAATAGGTATAGTGCGACATTTTGGCGCACTACAACAAGGAAAAACAATATGAATACAAAACACTACATCTACAAGATCGTCAACAATCAGAACGACAAGGTCTACATTGGCCAGACAGCAAACCCTGACAAACGCTTCTCAAAAGCGCTCTACCATGCAAGAAAGTTCAAGAGAGCTATCGAGGAAATCGGCTGGGAGAACTTCGAAGTCATCATCATCGATTCTACAAGATCTGCTAAGAAAGCCGACGAACTAGAGCTCTACTACATCAAGCTGTATGATGCAGTCGAGAATGGCTACAACTCCAACTACACTGCCAAGGGGTTCACTCTCACAAGAACGGTAGATTCTAATCAGAAGCGCCGTGAAACTATCAGCAAGCTCAAATGGTGGCATGACCCTGTCACTTTCGAATCAACAAGAGTCAAAGACAACCCACCTGAAGGCTATGTTCCAGGGAGAGGCCGCAAGGTCAAAGTCAAGCAGCATGTCGCTGCAGTCATAGACACAATCATTTAATCGAGGACAATATCATGGACGCAAAAACACTACAGAATACATTCACCAAAGTACTAGAGCAGCATTTCCTTCTCATCAAAGGAATCCGCGAGCTAGAAGAGATCGAAGACACATTGATCGACCAGATCTCAGAAATGAACCTTATCTTGACCGGCGAGAAGAGCACCTATGACAAAGCGCTCAAAGACTTCGACCTGTCGGTCTTGAAAGACATACTCGTCGACTATGCGAAGAAGGGAGATCTCAATGGCTGACAAAGAATCAAACTTCATCCGCTTCTGCGATGCTTTAGAGAGGCTCATCAAAAGCACACTCTCTATCGAAGAGAAAGAAATGGCTGCAAGGGCACTCTATGAAAGCTACCTTGCAGTGTGTCACACGACTTCAAGCGCCGGTCAATCCGGTGTCAATCAAGATCAAACAGGAAAACAACAATGAAACTTATACTCACAGGGACAATCCAAGAAACATACGAATCAAAGACAGTCGAGATCAACGGCAACCCAGTCTTGAACATCACAGGGACAATCAAGACGGATTCCGGCGACACGTTCCCCATCATGACATGGGGAGAGACCAAAGGGAAATACTGGAAGGAGTTCGCCGAAAACGGCGAGCATGTCCAGATCGTAGCTGAGCTTCAAGCAAAGCCACAGACATACACGAACCATGAAGGAGAGACAGTCACAGTTCCAAACCTTCAGCTCAAGCTTTACAGCTTCTTGAACCTTCCAAAATGGGAGCAGATCTCCGAACAAGTCAAGAAATACAATGAGAATCCGGTCAAGATAGCACGCAGAGCAGGGACTTTTCTGCCACCAGTCCACATGGACGAAGTTGACCCAACAGGATGCTTCGTCAGCATGGATCCTGAGCAGAAGAAAGAAGAGCTAAAGCCTATGACTTATTCTTATGCTAAGTTCCTCACAGACAGGAACAACGTTGTCCCACCGGGCCATGAAGGCAAGGTTCCACAATGGAACATATCACCGAACTATTATGGCAGCAAATGATTTATGGAAAAAGATAAAAACATGAAAACACTAAACTTTCTACATAGCGGAGACATGGGCGACATCATCGCCGGCCTTTACACAGTAAAGCAGATCTGTGAAAAGGAACACTGCAAAGCTAACCTTTTCTTAGACACGAATGGAGGAAAACATGATCCTCTCATCATGCGTCAGTCAAAAGGAGAAGGCCAGAAGTTCAACCAAGCTTCTTATGACTTCTTGAAGCCACTTCTAGAAGTCCAGTCGTTCATCGCATCAGTCAACACATGGAATGAATTCCTTCCAGTGTCTATCGACTATGACTTGAACACTTTCCGCAAGATATTCTTCGACATGAAGACTATCCAAGAGACTAACCAGAATCTTCTTTATTCTCACCAGTACGTCTTCGGACTTCCAATGGAATGCAAAGGACCATGGCTAGATCCAATTGAAGCGGAGCTAAAGCGGAAGATTCTTCTATCTCGGTCTACACGCTATCATTCATCCGACCAGATGTACTTGATACAGAAAGGTGAACCTTCTATGGGATTCATGGGGACAGACCTAGAAGCGGAGTGCTTCAAAGACTGCATGCGCTTGGAAGTCCCACGAGTGGAAATAGCCAACGCATTAGATGCTGCAAAAGAAATAGCTGCATCAGAAAAGTTCCTTGTCAACGGGACTCTTTTCTACTGGATCGCCCTCGGCATCGGCCATAGCAACATCTGGCATGAAGTTGGAGTAGACATTCCAACAACTGTTTTCAAAAACGGAGATGACCTCCATACGAAATACTGCATAGGACTGCATTTGATAAAATAGAAAACTTATCATGAGGAAGAAAAATACATCGACTAGGACAAAACTTCTGAATTGGAGCAAGGCCGTCAGAGAAAGAGACAAGAACCAATGTTTCCTCTGCGGATCAACATGGAAACTCAACGCCCACCACATCCTCCCAAAGAGAATGTGGGGCGCTTACAAGTATGAGCCAAGAGTCGGCATCACGCTGTGCTGCAAATGCCACTCTTTCGGCAAATTCTCAGTCCATCGAGGCGCAGGAGACATGCTGCTTTTTGAAAAGCTCAAGAAAGAGCGCCCAGAGCAGTATGAATACCTTCTAGAGCTCATCAAGAGCGAAAAGTTCCTTAGGGAATTCAAGAAAGACGAGCAGTGGAACGAACCGTTAGACGAGCTCGACTGGCCAGAGAACCAGGTTGACGACGACGGATCCGACGACTGGTGCAAGAACGGGTGGTGAACTATGAGAATTGAGATAGACAAGATCGACTACGATTTCATAAAGACAATGCTTCTCAGAGCACAAGCGCATTGGGAGTTCGACATGGCAGACGCCAACAAGAGCCAACTATTTCGAGACAGAATGCGTGAGAATGCGAAGATGGCTAAGCAAGCGGCAGGCATGCTGTATGAAGCCGAAGAGAAAGGCCGAAGGGAATGAGGATCTATTTCACAGGCACAGTCATGGAAGTCACGGAGCCAGAGTACTTGAAGAAATGGAAAGACAAAGACATCTTCAAGTCTCAAGCCGTAGTCAAAGTCACAGACGAAACTGAGGAGTCATACATAGCAGTAGACATCATGGGGCTACCAAAGAACAACCTGATGAAAGAAGCTCAGATCAGCGGAGTCCCACAAGAGATGGTCTGCACAATATCTTCGAAGAAAGTCGAGAGCGGCGAACGCAACTGGTACCAGACCTGCCTCACTCTCAAGCATATCATAGGGAGCGTGCGCTGATGCAGGGGATATACTACGTCAAAGAGCAGGAGCTTTTCGAGGACGTCCTCGACTTGTATGACAGCAACCAATTCCCAAGTCGGCTTTTCACCAACCTTCAGCGGATGACAAAGAGGATCGTCGGATCAAGGCGCTTCGACTCCTGCTCCGACCTCCTCCGCGAAGAAATGAACGTCGAAGCTCTCACGCATGTCTGCTTGAAGCTGTGGGAACGGAAGTACGACCTGAAGCACGGCTCAAGAGTCTATTCATGGGCTTCAAGAGTCATATTGAACAGGTGCCTTCAGCTCATACTCAAAGAGCAAGCGACCAAGAAGAAGTTCCTGAAGTACGCCCAAGAAGCGTTCATCAACAATGCCGTCGAAATACTCCCGACGGTGAAGTCGGATATATAGAATATGGCAAGCGTATCGTTGGGAAAAATGAAATCCGAACTGCTCTATGCATCTAAAGCAAGAGACTTGATGGTGTCCGCCGAGAAGAACGGCGGGAACTTCAAGCTGATGGCAGCCGACTGTGACCTCACTGTCGCCCAGATCAACCGATACTACAAGAAATACCCTAAGTTCAAAGAGATCGTAGACAACGCCCGTGAAGCAGTCTACCAGAAAGTCTTAGGCAAGCTAGAAGAACTGATGGAGAAAGGAAACATCCAAGCCATCAGTCTTTTCCTTTCAAAATCGCCTTGGGCGAAAGCAGCCGGATGGTCCGACAAAGTCGAGACTGACTCTACCGTCAAACTGACCGACACAGAGAAAGCGCAGAAGGCTAAAGAACTGTTGGGGATCTGATGTTCCTTCCGAGCGACATCCTTCTTCCCTACCAGTTGAAGATGCGGAACCTTGCGAACAAGAACCGCTTCTGTTTCTTCCTTTGTTCCCGCCAGATAGGTAAAAGCCTGCTCTTGGCCTACGTTGCCGTCGAGAAAGCATGGACGAACCCTAATTCGAAGATTGTCCTTATCTCGTCTGGCGAAAGAGCTGCCCTTGAACTTCTAGACAAAGTCAAGCGGATAGCCAAGATCTTCCAGAACTGCTTCTCAGACACAGCAGCGGACTTCACCGCAGAAGTCATGTCGATGGAAGTACGCCTTTCAAACGGATCCCGCATCGTGACACTCCCATCAGCGGACCCTGAGAAAGTCAGAGGCTATTCCCCACTTCTCACTATCTGTGACGAATTCTCGACACTTGAGCACCAAGACGAATTCTACAGAGCAATCTTCCCATCAGTCACATCCCCATTTGGACCGCCAAAAGGACTCATCATTTCAGGAACTCCAATCGGAAGGTCAAACACCTTCTGGCGCCTTTGGGAAGAGCCAAACGACTACAACAAATTCTCCATCAACATCTACGAAGCGAAAGAACAAGGCCTAGACGTAGACGTGGAGACTCTCAAGAAGAACATGATCGACGAAGAGAGTTTCGCCCAAGAGTTCCTATGCCAGCCCCTAGACTCAAACGTTTCACTGTTCTCCTTTGAACTTCTCAATTCCATCTGCTTCAAAGAGAAGCCAAAAGCTAAAGTCTGGTACATGGGGGTCGACATTGGCCGCTATCATGACCGGACTGCGATCACCATCTTAGGCAGCAATCCCGATGGGACATTCATAGACGAGACAAAAATATTCTCCAACATGGAGTTCCAAGAGCAGTTCCGACAGATCTGCTCGCTCATTGACGCATACAAGCCAAGGAAAGTCTCCATAGACAGAACCGGCATCGGAGCCCAACTGGCAGAAGACTTAGCAAGGAAATACGGCGACCTCATCGACGGACTCGCCTTCTCAAACCAGTCTAAGCAGGAGATCTTCAACTCTCTCAAGAAAGCATTCTCACAAGGGACATGCAAGATCCCAGATGACCTAGACCTGAAGAAAGACTTCAACAAGATCAAAAGAGTCGTAACCCAGAATGGCATATCGTACCAAGCAGAATCCGATGACACAGGACACGCCGACATAGCCACGTCGGCAGCACTCGCCTATCGGGCGTTCCTTCTGGCGAACCGCGAGTGCGATTTCATCCCGATAGCATTCTGAGCGCACCGATTTGATAATTAGTCGCAGCGGCCGAAGAGGACCTATTTTGCGCAATTATGACTCCTATCAATTTCGAAGACAGCACATATAAGATGTTGCTCAGCATGAATCCCTTACGCGGATTGAAGAGCAAAGACGTAGAACAGATCATTGACATTTCCCGAAACGGATGCATTTCCCGCCTGGAACTGATCTATCGAATTCTAGAACAACAGGACATCAATGTAGCTACCATCCTGAAGAGACGCACAGCAGCGCTCATTGGCTGTGATTGGGAGATACGCAAAAGGGACAATGCTTCAAAGAACGAAGAGCTGAACCGCTTAGCAGACGAACAAGTAGCTTTCCTAAATGAGCAGTTCGGACGTGCTGAAGATGACGGTTCATTGATAGAAGCAATAAAGACCCTTGAAAGTGCTGTATTCAGGGGCATTGCCGTCGTAGAGCCAATCTTTTCCGACAGAGGCCTCGAAAGATTCGACTGCTATGATCCATGGAACTTTTCGGTCGACCCATGTACCCATGACGTCTACTGGAATCCAAAAGCGCAAGACATGGTCGGATTCCAGAAGAGCCTGAAGAAGATCACTGGAACGAACTGCATCATTTCATTCGAAGAAGCGCCTGTCGATGGCCTTTGCCTTCCAATCTACATCAGATCATATTTCGGTGAAGAGTCATGGGCAAGACTGATCGCCAGAAGGGGCCTTCCAAACTGCATCATCGTAGCCCCACCATTAGCCGATGACAAACTCATTTCATTCACAGAAGCAGCACGCAAAGTAGCAGACGGCGGCAATGGTGCTCTTCCAAATGGATCAGCAGTCCACACCGAAAGGACCGATCCGGGGAACTCTCAGGCGTTCCAAATGTTTCTTGAACATCAGCAGAAGCAAGTTGTCTTAGCAGGAACCGGTGGAATCCTCGGATCATTGGCAGAAGCTACTGGCTTAGGTTCAGGAGTTGCGGATGCGCATACTGACACGTGGCGCGAAATCGTCAAGATGGACGCTTTCAAGATATCCAACCTCATCAACCAGTATGTCTCAAAGAAACTGCTAGATGCAGCATTCCCTGGACAAGAGAGACTTGCGTTCTTCAGCATCGACACAAACCTTCCAAAGTCCGCTACGGAAGTCCTTGACTGCGCCGTGAAAGCCACCCAAGCGGGATTAGAGATCGATCCTGTCCAGCTGTCAGAGATGACCGGATTCAAGATCAGGAAAGTCCAGTCTGTTCCTCAGACTATATCTCAGGCGACCCCGGAGGTACCTCCAAGAATTCAGAACGCCGAAGTCGAACAACCAACAACCACCGAAGAAGAAACTCCTCCAGAAGCACCACAGGAAAAACCAGCTGAAGAAGTCGTAGAGAACACCGAACCAAAAGAACCTGTGGAAGAAGTCAAGGAGAAAGCATCCCTTCTAAAAGCATTCGACACTGTGATAAATCCTATCCGTCACCTTGTCGGGAAGCTCTTCCAAGCGAAATCAATCGATGAAGAGAAGCAGATCTTGGAAGACATAAACGCACTTACAAAAAAGATCGAACAGCAGGACGAGAACGAATATATCGCCGCTGTCCAAAATATGATGGAGAAAGAAACTAATGAACAAGAACCTTAAAGCCGGTGACGTCATCGAATCCGTCCAGATAGCACCTTTCGGCGAATACAAGAACTATACTTCCGATGGCCGTCCAGTCACACAGATCTGTGACAAAGAAGCATTTGAGCATATCGTCAAGAACTTCGACAAAGAGCTCATCGTAGACGTAGAGCATCGGTCTGAGCTTACAGATGACTCCGAAGCTGCAGGATGGCTCAACAACCTCCGAATGGATGACACCCGCGGACTTATTGCCGACATCAAAGTCTCCGACAAGGGCGCTAAGCTCCTGAATGGGCTCAACTACAGGTTTGGCAGCCCCGCTTTCATCCTCGACGAAGTAGACCGTCCGGAGAAGCTCATTTCATTTGCTCTTACGAACAAGCCCGCTATGAAGGACATCGAGCATGTCTACAACTCCGAACAGACCGGAGAGACCCCAGAGAATAAAGCCGAAGAAGCTCCTTCAGAAATGATATTTAATAATGACGCCCCTGCGCAGGAACCTGCTGAAGAAAAGCCCGAAGAGATTCCTGTCGAAGAGACTAAAGAACCTATTTCAGAAAAAGAACCAGATATCATGAATTCAGAACTTATCAAACTCCTCGGACTCCCAGAAGACTCCACATCAGAAATGATCATGGAATCTATCGGCAAGATGATTGCCGAACTAGCTGAGATCAAGAAAGGCGAAGCCGACAAGAAGCTCGACGAAGAAGCCGACAAATTCGTGGAAGAACTTCCAGAAGAAGTCCGCGACACCGTCAAGAACTCCTACAAGGAAAACGCCGAACTGACAAAGACTATCGTGAACTCCCTCAAGGACAAGATCGCTCCAAAGACTGAGCAGGTCTTGAACAAAGAAGAGGCCGAAGTTCCATCACTGACTTCTGCTTGGGAAACCTACAATTCATTACCCCAATGCGAGAAACTAGCTTTTGCAAAAAAGCACAAAGATGAATTGAAATAAACTCCAAAAAATTATAGGTACACACAATGGCACTACAAAACTTAGGACTAACAACTGCTGCTAACGAAGCATGCATTTCATTAGGCGCAGGCATCAAAAATATCATGCCATTCGCCCACTCACTCAACGCCGAAGCAGGTCGCAAAGGTGAAGTCGTAAAAGTTCCAGTATACACAACTGAAGCTGCAGAATTCAACGAACTGACCAACAACTACGCTCAGCTTTCAAACGTAGTCGGCGTTGACGTCAACATCAACAAGCACCCAGTTGCAGGTTTCGACGCTACAGACGTCCAGCTCTCACAGTCAGACGTAAACTTCTTCGCTGATTCTGGCCGTGCTGCTGGCCGCGCTATCGCCCGCAAGATGCAGAAAGACTTCTTCGGAATGGTAGACGCTGCTTCAACAACTCTCAGCGCAACTCTCACTGAAACAAAGCAGGGTTTTGCTGACCTCTACAAAGTCGCTGTTGACAACGACATTGAACCATCCAACGCAGTTCTTGTTCTTGGACCTGGCTCCTACGCAAAACTACTCGGCACAGTCGGTGACTCCGCTATAATCGGAAGCAACGCTCTTGCTGATGGCATGTTCAAAGGTTTCGTTGGATTCGACTATGTAGTCGCAACTCCATACCTCGCTGAAGGCATCAAAGGCTTCATCGCTGAAAAAGGCGCATTAGCTTTTGGTGGTCGCGGAATTGAAGTTGATGAATCCGCTTACAAGCAAGTCGGAACAGTAACCGATGAAGGAACAGGCGCTCCAATAACACTCTTGATGTTCACAAAACCAGAAACTGGCAAATCCCACGTAACAGCAACTGGCCTTTATGGATGCAAAGTTGTTGACGCTAAGCACCTCGTCAAACTTGTCTAATTTCTGAGTTTTTCGTATTGTTTTACTCAGACCGGACCCCACCCAGCGGTGGGGTTCTTTTTTATGATAATTAGGAGCACGAACCATAGGGCTTTTTTTATGTGGATAGAGTTAAATCCTGACCTTTTACGAACACACTTAGCAGAACCAGAGATAACAGCGCTAGAGACTGCTGCAACAACTGCTGACGTAGACAACATTTTGAAAGAAGAGACACACAACATCGCGGAGTCATGGAGAGGACGCCTTCGAAAAGGACACTCCATAGACAGACGCACAGACTACGTCCCATCAGAACTCCTTCAGTTCATCCTGATCCATGTCCGCTACGCGTCTTACACAAGGCTTCCACAGATGGAGACTCTGCTAGACAAGCTGCGCCAAGACGAATGGAGAAGAGCAAACCAGATTTTTGATGATCCATCTTTGATAGCGATTGAAGATCCAGAACCTGAATTTATAGACCTCAACAATGGTCCATTGATCTTCGTCCATCCGCGCAACTATTCACTTGACCTATAATGCCACAAGACTCAAACAGAAAATCGGACTTCATCGATTCTAGGGTGTCAACCCCGACAAGCTATTCTTCAAAGGAGATCTCGCAGTACTGGGACCAGAAGAAGAAAGAACAGGCGATGTTTTCAGCCAGGACAACCGAGAAGGAATATCTTGACGAAGTGAAGAGCATTCTTCACGACTATGTCACCGGATCCACCGAAGTTAAAGAGGGGCCAAACGAGGGCGATCCTATGACTATGGGAAAAGGCCGAGCAAGGATCCTCATGTATGAGAAGCTGATGGACCTTGGGCTTGTAGGACCTGAAGACGGCGACTCAAAGAGGATAGATGACTTAGCGTCATCCATCAGGCTGAACCTCATCATCGACACGCAGAACGAAATTGCCCACAGCATCGACCAGTTGAAGACTGCTTCAGATCCGATCCAGAAGATCATCAACCCTTGTTGGGAGCTTGTCAGGAACGAACTCAGAGTGAAGCCAAGGAACTGGATGCAAAGATGGCATGAAGCTGCGTCCTTAGTCATGTGGCAAGGCGTAGCAAAGAACACCGACAGATTCATTGCCAAGAAAGATTCACCGATATGGCAAGAGCTAGGGAATGCTCCCGACGGACTCGGCAATCCGTATCCTCCATTCGCTTTCAATTCGGGGATGGGATGGGAGTTGGTCTCCCAAGACGAAATTGACGAATTGGGATTGGAGTTCGGATGAGCCTTGTAGAAATCGAAGTGAAGCTCCCTCCAATGGACTTTGGAGCAAAGATATCCCAAGGCATGAATTCAATCCTCACTGCCGCAGGGTCCAACATAGCAAAATGCATCAGTCGGCATCTTCGACGGTTGAACGCATCAAGGCATAAAGGAGGGCATCCCCCATCAAACCATTTCTCTCCTGACCATGTCCTAGAGCCAGTAGTTTCGAATGACACGGTCACAGTCGGCGTAGCTATTCCTGGAATCAGCCGAGCATACCATGACATCGACATATACCCAAAAGAAGCTTCCGCATTGGCAATCCCCCTCCATGCTACTGCCTATGGCATTTCACCAAGGGAGATAAACGACAGAGGGACTTACAAGCTGTTCCGAATCAAGAAAGACGGAGTCCCCGGAAATGTCCTTTACAGGAGTGAAGACAACCAAATCATCCCAATGTATGCGCTCACAGCGCACGTCCATCAGAACCAAGATCCAAAACTCATGCCATCAGACGCCGAGCTCAAGCAAGCCGGGATCGATGGAGCATTACAAGCAATCAAAGCAATTTTAGGAGCATAACATGGAAGTCATACAGAAGATCCATTCAATACAAGAAGTCCAAGACGCAATCAAAGAGCAAGTCGAAAACAACGTGTTTTTCAAAAGGGCTTCTATACCAGTCATCACAGAGAATTCCGCTCAGATCGATTTCCTCATCAAGAACGCAATCGGGAAGCTAGGAGTAGTCTGTGTCGTGCAGACACCTACTTTCGAATTCTACGGGAAAGACGAAAAGGGGCATCCCGTCTGGAACATGCCTGAAGCTACTCTTGTCATTTCGGAGATTCCAACAGTGAACCGCGCTAGAGCCGGTTCAGGGACTGCTTTGGACGCAGCCCTCCAAGCAGCAGAGGCATTGAACGAACTTGGCAGCGGAATCGCCTTGAAGAACATCTACCAGATGGAGAACCAAGGGGTAGTTTCGGTCTTCGTCACCTTCGAGACAAGCGCTCATTTCTGCTACGAACGGAAAGACCTTGAATGATAATTAGGTCGTCCGCCCGTGCGGATCCTTTTAACAATAAACCTATAGGAAAAATATCATGGCTTTTGCTTTTACACCTTCTAACGCTAACGCATTGAGCGTAGCATACGGCATCGACCACCTTTTCGATGGGTACATCGTCCAAGACGAAACCCTCACAGAAAACGTCGACAAAGTAACAATCCCTGACCAAAAGGGCAAGACCGCTCAGGTATGGGGAATCCAGAGATACTGGAACGCATCTTTCACACTCGTTGGACCAATCACTTCTGTCCCAACACACGCAGGAGCAACCTACAGTTGGTACCGTCCTGGAGACACTAACACCTACAGTTATTTCGTCAATTCTTGTGAGCTCAGAAGCACCTACAACGATACTGCTAAATGGAGTGTCCAGATGGAGTGCTACCAAGACGCAACCTACACGGACCAAACTGGACTTTCAGCATAAGGACTAACCGATGGAAATAAACAATACAGTCAATCCAAAATCAGCACTTGAAGCGCTGTTCCCACAGTCAATCGACTGCGGGGAGGGCGTAGCAGTGAAACCGTTTTCTTTGGCAACCTACGCGCTGCTAGAGAAGATCAAATCTTACATCATCTTTCCTCACGAACCAACTCAAGAGGAAATCATCATGTCGCTCTACATCTGCACTCATGATCCAAAAGAAATCTTCAAGCACTTTGAAGATCTACAGGACCGTGCAGTTGATTGGGCAGATTCTTTAAAGCCAGTCATGGTCCAGAAAATTACAGAAGCAGTTTTCAAACAGATTCAGGCAGTCAGGAACGCAATGCCTCCTGAGAAAGCGGGCGACGAAAAAAAAGCAGTAATGGCTGGATAGCATCTTTGACTTATCTAGCCGTTTCAAAACTAAACATAAAACTCGAAGATGCACTTTACAATACGCCTGTCTGTTTTCTTATGCTGATGATCTACCAGATCGCTTGGATGCACGATTCAACAATGTTCACACTTATTGAAAGAGAAGCAATCGATGGCAACAGACACTAACGTAAACGTAAAGTTCAAACTAGACACCTCGGAAGTCACAAAAGGCACTGACGACGCAAAGAACAAAGTCAAAAGTGCTGCCAATGAGATGGCGTCTGACGTGAAGAATTCATCACAGAAGATGAGTGATTCACTTCAAGACGTCACAAAGAGCGCAACTTCAGCAGCAAAGCAGATGGAGCGGCAGTTTGACGCATCCGCGAAGAACATGGAGAAGTCGATGAACAGCGTTTCCAAGAAGATGAGCGCTATGATGGTTGCTCAAGGTGCTTCTAATGCTATGCGTATGGCGTCAAGCGCTGTCCAATCCTTTGGCCCAGCATTGGGAATGGACGAAGGAGCAGCAAAGACAACAGGCAGCATTCTGAATGGTGCTGCAACCGGAATCAACGCGGGCGCTCAATTGGGAACGGTAATTGGTGGTCCGGGAATGGGAACAGCGGTTGGTGCTGCTGCCGGTGGTCTGATGGGCGCTGCATCTGCTCTTATGACTGCCGGAAAGGAACTGCAGAACGCTGCCAAAGCTCAAGACGAAAGAGCAAAATCTGACCTTGAAACTGCTAGAAGAGAAATCGTCCATCAGAACAGTGTTTCAAAATGGACAAATGAAGCAAAGACACTTGCAGCTGCTGCTTATGGAGATTCTGCTACTTTTGGAACAGATGAAGGAAAAGCAGCATTAGCTTCTGAAATAGCTAGCCAACAACAACGCATAGCTGATCTAAGAAGCCAACGGAACAGCATCGTCATGAACTATGACGAAAATGGAGACGTCTTCGCTCAAGCAGAAAAGATGCGCGCTTTGGATGATGCAATAGCTTTTGCTACTGAGAAACTGAACATTTTCACACAGACCGCTGAAAAAGCTGCTGATGAAGAGCAGAAAGCTATAGCTGCGCAAGAAGCTGGGATAAAAGCTGCTGAACAAGCCATTGAAGCACGAAAGAAAGAAGCTGAGGCTGCACGCAAGAAGACTGAAGCTGAAGAAGCTCGGATAGCTGCTCAGATGGAGAAAAACGAGATTGATTCGTTGAAAGATGAAAAGCGTGAATCTGAAAAGACAATGGCAGACTATGAAAGGCAGCTTCAGGGCGTGATTTCAAACCCATCTGCAACACCATCGGACCAACTGACAAGGATCGGCGGCGGCAACGGCTATGCATCCTACAACAGCTCTACAGCGCAAGTGCAGAAGAACATTGAAAGCCATTTGAAGAGCGTCATCAAGATTCTTCAGGATTCAATCACAGAAACCACATCAAGGCTAGACGCTTTGATCAACAAAGACAACGAAATGGTTTGGGCAAAACCATAATAAAGGACATTTTATGGCTAACGAAATACCTTCAGACAAAGACAAATACCAATCAGCTGACAAAGTCATTAGACAAGTAGACTGCCAGTACTCCTTCGGAGACGAGGCAGCGACTTTCGTCATCAAGTTGGCAGGAAGCACTGCAGACGTGGTAGCTACCGCAGGCAACTACCGCAAAGGCAAGCGCGTCTTGTGGAATGACTTCAAAGCGAACTTTGACGAACTTTCTTCTCTGACATTGAGCAGTCTAGCGCCATCTGGAAAAGTAGTTTCGTCTACAAGCACTACGAAGCAAGGCAGCGCCCAAGCGACAATCACTTTCCAAATCCCCTACAAGGACAAACTATATCTTAGTGAAGGCAGTGCAGACAATCCAGAAAGCTATAAGATCGTTTCTTGGTCGGAGAAAAGCACTACTCACGAATTCCCATTAGCGGTATATGCAGGCGACGCTGAATTGTCTTCTGGAAATGAAGCTAATGCCGGCGCTTTTGAAGCATGGCAGAACCAGAAGACAAAAGACAATGGACTTTATGAGAAATTCCAATATGAGATTTCTGGCGACATCAAGACGCTTGACGGGCGCACGAAGGAGCTAGCCGAACTGTACTACAAGGGAATAGAAGCAGTAGAACGCGGTTATCCAGAAGTTGTACGCACAACTCAATACTTCAACTACAGGTCTGGACTTTCAAGCATCAGTGCTGATCTGATAAGCCAGATCGACGAGAAGCCAAATCTCTACCACACAGATACCGCTCCATCAGCAGTCTGGAGCAGCCTCTACGACAATTTCTCATGGCTCAAGACTGCTTATGACGTCGAAATAGAGCCAACTGAATATGACCGATACTGGAACATGACTGTCACTGAAGCGTGGCAGGGCATAGACATAGACGAACGCGGACCTTGGAACAAGAATCTGTACGGTTGGGATCCAGACAGATGGAAGTTCGCTACAGAAGAGGGCGGCGGGGATGAACCTTCACCTGATTTCCCACCGCTGCCAGACGAAGAAGACCCAGACTACGAGGAAAAGATTATGACTACATGGATTCAATACACGAACAGAAGCGTCAGTGACGTAATGGTCGAAGGAACTTGGAACGGAAGCGCGATTCCACAAGACCAAATTTCTACCATACTTCAGGTAGACCTTGGAGAAGCAGTTACTGGAATCGCTTCTAATGCGTTCTACGGATATCCGAACCTGAAGACCGTATACGTGCCAACAACGGTTGCAACAATAGCAGAGAACGCGTTTCTAAGCGGGCCAGATATCGTTTCTTTCATAGACCGCACAAGTTCTGACATCTCCGCTATGACTGACTACCCGTGGGGCATCGATCCTGAGCATATTGTGATTTACGAATAGATATGGACAGACTTACCGAACAGAAAGCAGGGAACAAAGCGACAGCGAAGTGGGCGAACGAAGTAGTCGCTGAACTTCGCCGTCTGAACATCATTCCCGGAAATGGCATCCGAAAGACAGTTACCTCAAATGGAACTGTGCTAGATTTGGACATTCCGCAGAAAACCAGTGGTGGTAGCAGCAGACCTCCGCTTGAAGACGCTGTGTACTTCGCTGTCGTGAGAACCGAACCTGCAGAAGACGGTTCTTTCACAGCAGATCTGTACACTTCGAAGTTGGGTGAACAAGTCGCTAGCGGTGCTACTATTTTTCTACCTGACTTGACGCATTTCACGAGAATTCAGACCGGTACAGAACTACTTGTCCATCGAATCAACGTGGCACTTCTTGGCGGTACAGACGGAGAGACTTGATATGTGGTTAGAAATAAACAGTCATATAGACAATTGCTATGGTTACTACCATGGGTTTGGAGCTGATGCTGGATATTACGCTTATGACCGTCACAGAGAAGGTTATGAGGACTGGATCATAGCAGATACTTTCGAGCCAACGCTAAATTCCGATTATGGACTTTTCAAGGTCCAACCTTACACTTACAACGAGTCGCCTGTCTTCCGAAACGAAAACAAGTCGCACTACATTTTCAAGTCTACAACTGGAAGTTGGATTCTCTTCGAAAGACTGCAAGAACCAATTTCATACTACGCACTCGACTTGTCTACTCATTTGGGCGACGGGTGGTACAGACTACAGAACGCGCCTTCTTTCAACAAAGAAAACTATTCCTATACCATAACAGCCAACCCTCAAGGCACATATTGGGAACAAAATGATATTTCTGTACAATGGAACTACCATTGCTTAGAGTTCGATTGGAACGCAAGCAGCACCGGTTGGTTGTACTACCCATACGGCAAATATACTGACGGCGACTCTGTAACGAAAGTACTTGGAACGCCTGTCTGGATAACGAAGTCTCCTGAAGGTTCTATGACTCGAAAAGAGGTTGTAGCAACAGGTGGACAAGGTCAAGAAAAAACCTATATCGTGGGTCCCAAAACGATGCACTACGATGAAGAGTTGACTGCTTGGGTAATTGGCACTGAAGGAGAAGGCAGATGGTACATAGGCGCAGACCATCCGATGCTAAACAGCACTGCTCACTATGACTGCTTCGAAATGGTAAGCGGCGTAAAGAAACCGGTGCTTTCGTCTTACGTAGATATTTCTTTCTTGAGAGCAGACAGAGGCGACGAACAGACAAGCACGTATTTCGGAGAAGTCTCACAATGGTACTAAGCAGCTTAGCAGAAATTACCTCTTATATTGCTTCGCCGCCCGCATGCAAATTCGACGATTGGGCGCTGCTTTCTGCTGTACAGCGCGAGATAGATATGCGCTACGCCGTAGTGCCTGACAGACACTTAAGCGGATTCATGGACATTGCCGGTCCTAAAAGCCAGACGGTGCAAGACGCCGTGGAGTACATCCAAAGAGAAATGTACGAGTTAGCACCGTACTTTCTGAATCTCGACGTCAACTACGACGAAACGAAGTTCCAGACTTTTCCAACGTACTACGATAAGCACTACCTCAATCTCGACGATGGACACAGCATCGAGAAGTTGATTGTGGAAGGCACTATCCCGACTGAAACAAGAAATGGAATTCCCGGCGGCACGCAACTCTACAATGATTTTCTAATGCACGTCTGCTATTGGTTGGACAAGTTCCGCTACAGAAACGACTGTCCGTACACTTTCACGCTTTCGACCTACAATAGAAGATGGGAGTACACCGAAGAAGACAGCGCTTTGAGCATAAACCAAAGCGATATGTCACTTTCCAATTCGACTTGGGACGTATGGGAAATGGCAACTCCAAATTCACCTGACTTAAGAAGAAGACAATGGGAACAAAACAACAACGTTTCTGCCGACAATAACGGTCAAGAGAGCGACGGCGTACAAGTCGAAGTCTTCCAATGGTTCCGAATAAAAGACCTTAACAATCCGCGATATGGCGAAGAGTACAATGGTTATCCAGGTTCGGACAGAGTTGTAAATTCTGAAGGAATGCCCAACGGCAAGGAACCACCTTGGACAACTATCGACCCATCAGAACTAACTGCTGCTTGGAGCCAATGGAATTACGAGATGGACCCCGACTTCGTTCCTACAGGTCAAAACCACATACCTTCTGACTTGTCTTCTGATTGGACGTGCAAGACGCGCCTTTCGACTGTCACGAGAACTTGGCAGACGCTTGAAAATGGATGGGAATCAAGTTTAAGTTCCGTATGGGCAGCGCAACTTTCAGTTGGTTGGGACAAGGTAATGACCGCGCAGCAAAGGTCGCTGTGGGGTACTCATTATCTTTCAGCGTTTCCCGTGACTGGACTTACCGGAAGAATATTCGGAATACCTGCTTTGTCTGCCACGCCATCTAATAGCAATGATTTCTTTCCCGACACGGGACACAAAATGAACTACACGCTTGAAATAGAACACAATTCAAAAATCTATGAGGCGTGGGAACCTGATCCGTGGACCGGCGAAATCAAGACGAGACAAAGTGAATACCTCCACATAGTGTTGGACAAGATGGATATGCCTTTCGAAGTGACGATGGAAAATCCTACTGCTTATGATGCTGATGGATATGTGGTTTTCTATCCTACGCACTTGCCACACAATCTTGATCCTAAAAGAGTAGATGAGAAAGACGTCATTGAAACGAAGAGATACAGGCAGACTGGTGGTGGCGTTCCAATATGGGAAAGAGACTTGTTGGTGGAAACCACTACAAAGCAGACTTCGCAGCACAGCGCTGACTACTACACTACAGCGACCGGCGCTCACGTTGGAATCAATACGCCAATCTATTACGATGATAGAATAGAAAGGATTCGAACTTCAGATTGGCCAGAAATGCAAGGAAGTGAGAAACGCACTGAGACGGGTTCTGAGACAAGATGGAACTTAATGGAAACAGATTCGTTTCTTGTCGACTCTTGGGAATTGTCTACAGGGTACATCCCGTTTATGGAATTTGGCTATGATGGAAACACGCCTTACTACCCAGACACCTTCGGTCTGTACCAAGCAGACGAAAACAGCACAAGCGCAGACACGGAAGGTGGTGAAGACGAAGGAACAGGCGGCGCTATGCAGTTCCTTCCAACGGAGGAAATTTCTGCGTACTCGTACAAGACGATCTGGAAGCACCTTTCTGCTGACACCCCACCAATTGACTTCGATATAGCGTCTATCGCAGACAAAGAACTACAAGGACCGTTCTACCCAGGCACGTACAATGATCTGACTCACTCTCAGACGTCTGAAATGCGGATCTACACCTTTTTGGACTTCTCCAAATCCTTCAATTTGGACAAGGAATTGGAATAAGAAGACGCGCTCTTCCCAGAATGCACCCGAACGAACCCTAGGATTATTTCGGGAGAATCCGTCTAATGATAATTAGGGTGTCGTACGCGTCAGGCATTTTTTAACCGAACTAACCTATGATCAATTTTTTCGAAACACTCTTTGAAGCACGTGAACGCAAGTTTCAACAAGAGAAACTCTTCCGTGGCGAATCCGTCGATCTGGTAGCTAGAATCACTACCGACGGAGTTCTAGACCAACTTTCCGACTACCAGATCAGTGGCGTATATCAGCCAACTGACAACCTGAGTGGTCCTTTCTATCCAATGGACGCCGAGATTGTCGATGGAAAAGCGATCCTCCACTGGACCGGCGACAATGACTTTGGAAAGAACGGCTACAACGTTTGGGGACTTTTGACGAAAGACGGCAAAGCAGCATATCCAGTCTGTTGGCGCTTGAACTTCGCGCATTCCCCATCTTATCCACTTTCTTCCGTCGATCCAATCCCAAGGACAATCGACTTCAGCCAGTACGACCTTTTGAACGCTCCATGGCTGCCATTGAGCGGTGACGTGAT
>JAEEGL016295001.1_pt1 | contig 29078 bp, 25 predicted proteins | sample 9134231 | NCBI WGS metagenome assembly JAEEGL01 (sample SAMN16246548, study PRJNA631951) | gut metagenome | biome: gut microbiome; feature: rumen; material: fiber-attached | host: Bos | place: Iran: Karaj | collected 2018-10 | reverse complement strand
GTGTTGACGCCCTGGCCGCCGGGGCCGGATGCGCAGAAGAGGTCCAGCCTGATGTCGTCCCAGCTGAGGTCCACGTCGAATTCGCCGGCCTCGGGGAAGACCGCCACGGATGCGGCAGATGTCTGTATGCGTCCCTGCGTCTCGGTCTGCGGCACACGCTGCACGCGGTGCACGCCGGACTCGTATTTCATCACTCCGTACACGCCCTCGCCGCTGAGCTTGAACACGATCTGCTTGAAGCCGCCGGAAGTGCCCGGGGCCTGGTCGGTCACCTCGAGTTTCCACCCGCGGCTCTCGGCGAAATGCTGGTACATGCGGAAGAGGTCGCCGGCGAAAATGGCCGCCTCGTCGCCGCCGGTGCCGCCGCGGATCTCGACGATAGCATTCTTGGAATCGTCGGGGTCTGCGGGGATGAGCAGCAGTTTCAGGTTCTGCTCCATCCCGGGGATCTTCGGTTCGAGTTCGGCAATCTCCTCGCGGGCCATCTCGCGGAGCTCGTCATCCTTCTCGTTCACGAGGATGTCCTTGGCGGATGCCACGTCGTCGAGCAGCTTCTTGTACTCGAGCCCCGCCTTGATGATGGGTTCGAGTTCCTTGTAATCCTTGTTGAGCTGGACGAACTTCTTCATGTCGGACATCACGTCCGGGCTGGCGAGCTGCTGCTCCAGCGATGCAAACTTGTCCTGCAGGGACAATACCTTGTCCAAAAGTTTATTCTCTGCCATAATGTCAAATTATCTGTCAATGTCGCGGCGGCGGACCGTTCCCGTCACCGCATGCAAACCCCGGAGGCCTAAACCTCGAAGTTGTGGTAATGAGGGCCGAAACGCTCGAATGCAGCGCGGTCCAGGGCCTCCCGGTCATCCGGATGCGCTATGCTGATGAGGAGTTTCGCGCGCTCCTGGCAGCTGCGGCCGTAAAGGTCCACGGCGCCGTATTCGGTCACTACCCAGTGCGCGTCGGAACGGGGAGTAACAACTCCCGCGCCAGGATTCAGCTGCGCCGTGATCTTGGAATGGCCCTTGGCGCTCCTGGAGGCGAAAGCGGTGATGCTCTTGCCACCCTCCGACATGTTCGCGCCCCTCACGAACTCGAGCTGTCCGCCGGTGCCGCTGAACAGGCGCGTGCCTATGGAATCCGCGCAGATCTGGCCGGTGAGGTCCACCTCCACTGCGGAGTTGATGGCCTTCATATGCGGATTCTGCGCTATCACGAAGGGGTTGTTGGTATATTCTATGTCCCTCATCAGGACGTCCGGATTGTGGTCGATGAACGAATAGACCTCCTGGCTTCCCAGAAGGAACGACGACACCACCTTGCCGGTGTCGATCTTCTTGTTGGCCCCGTTGATGACCCCCGCCATTATGAGTTTCAGCAGGCCGTCCGCGAACATCTCCGTGTGGAGGCCGAGGTTCTTGTGGCCGCCGAGCTCGCCGGTGAGCGCGTTCGGAAGGGCGCCTATGCCCATCTGCAGGCAGTCACCGTCCTCCACGAGAGCCGCGCAGTTCTTGCCTATGAGCTTCTCCACCGGGGTGGGCTCCACGAAGCCGGCGGTAACGAGCGGGGCGTCATCGTGGACGAGATAGTCGAACTTGTCCAGCGGGATGAGGTTGCCGTAGGCGAAGGGGACGTGGGGATTGATCACGCCGATGACTATGCGGGCATATTCTATCGCGGCGACGGAACAATCCACCGAGGTGCCGAGGCTGACGTAGCCGTTCTCGTCCGGAAGCGACACGTTCACGAGGGCGGCGCCGAGGTCTATCGCACGGCGGCGGTAGAGCAGCGGGGTCTCCCCGAGATGCACCGGGAGGTAGTCGGCATAGCCGGCGTTCACGTTCTTGCGGACATTGGGGCCGAGGAAGAAGCCCTGGTCGAAGAAAATGCCCTCGTACCTCTCCTCGCTGTAGGGCGCGGGGCCCTCGGTGTGGAAATGGTGGAAGTGCAGGTCGGTCACGTCTCCCGCATCGGCGCGGCGGCACAGGGCCTGGATAAGGCAATGGGGCACGCTGGCCACGCTGCTGAGATGCACGTGCGAGTGCGAGGGGATATGGCTTACCGCTTCATCCGCGGATACGAAGTTGATGGGCTTCATCTAAACAATTATTGTTATTTTTGCAGACTGCAAATTTAAGAAATTATCCGATGCATACAAAAGAGGAAAAACTGGCTGCCTTCGGCAGACTCCTGGACACGATGGACGCCCTGAGGCAGAGATGCCCCTGGAATGCGGAACAGACCATGGAGAGCATACGCCCGATGACCGAGGAAGAAGTCTATGAACTCAGCGACGAGATCGTGAAGGGCGACCGGAAAGGAATCGCCAAGGAGATAGGCGACCTCATGTACCATATGGTGTTCTATGCCTGCATCGGAGAAGAGGAAGGCAGTTTCGACATCGCCGACTCCATGAACAAGGTCTGCGACAAGATGGTCTTCCGCCACCCGCACGTCTTCCGCCCGGACGGATCGCTGCTCCCGGAAGGGGAAGCCCCCACGGCCAAGGAGATAGCCGACACCTGGGAACTCGTGAAGGCGAAGGAGAAGGACGGCAACAAGACCGTGATGGGCGGCATTCCCGACTCCATGCCGGCCATCCTCAAGGCCCTTTCCATGCAGGAGAAGGCGCGCGGATGCGGCTTCGACTGGGAGAAGCGCGAGGATGTGTGGGACAAGGTGAAGGAAGAGCTCGGAGAGGCCATGGAGGCCTGCGGGGAGGACGACAAGGCCCACATGACCGAGGAATTCGGCGACCTGATGTTCGCCGTCATCAATGCTTCCAGGCTTTACGGGATAGACCCGGAGACAGCCCTCGGGGGCACCTGCAGCAAGTTCCGCCGCCGCTTCACCTACCTGGAGGAGAACACGCTCAAGAAAGGCCGCAAGCTCACGGACATGACCCTCGCCGAGATGGACGCCATCTGGGACGAGGGAAAAGCCAAGGGCCTCTAGGCCGGTCTTCCGGATTAGATATTGTCAGGAGCGATGCCCGTCTCTGCAAGGGTCATCGCAGGATGCTTGCGCGCACGCCATACGTAGTAGAGGCACAGGCAGAGCGCGAAGGTACCGGTGCCTATGTACGGAATCCACTCCATAGGCAGGCGCAGGCAGAATTTGTCTATGCAGAAGTATGTCACCGCGACGGACGTCATGAAGCAGGCCGGAAGCAGCGCGATCAGATACCAGCCGCCCTTGCGCGCCTTCGTGAGCCACACGGTTATGGCCCAGAGGGTGAAGCAGGACAGCGCCTGGTTGGCCCAGCCGAAATAGCGCCAGATGGTGTTGAATCCGTCCGCATTTGCCACGTTCAGCCAGAACAGGAGTCCCACCAGCACGAAGAGCGGAAGGCTGACGTAGAGCCTGTTGAGCTTCTTCGCCTGGTTCACCTTCAGCCACCCCGCCACTATGAGGCGGGCGCTGCGGAGGGCGGTGTCGCCGCTGGTGATGGGGGCAGCCACCACTCCGAGGATGGCGAGCACGCCGCCCAGGATGCCGAGCCAGGACTTGGACACCGCGGTGACCACGGCGGGAGCCTGGGATGAGGATGCGCCCACCTCGGCAGCACCGCCGCCGAAGAAGAAATAGGAACCGATGGCCGCCCAGATGAGGGCCACGATGCCTTCGGTGATCATTGCGCCGTAGAAAATCGGCCGGCCCATCTTCTCATTCTTGAGGCAGCGCGCCATGAGAGGGCTCTGCGTTGCGTGGAATCCGCTGATGGCTCCGCACGCGATGGTAATGAACAGGAAGGGGAAAATGGGCTGTCCCTTGACTCCCACTTCGGGTCCCCTGTTGGAAAGGCCTTGCCAGATTTCAGGGATGGCCGGCCACTTCACGAAGAGGCAGACCATCAGCGCCACGGCCATGAAGATGAGGGCGAAGGCGAACACGGGATATATCTTGCCTATGAGCTTGTCTATCGGCAGCAGGGTCGCGATGATATAATAGATGAATATAATCGCAGCCCAGGCGAGCGCCGAGCCTTCCGGAGTGCCCATGAACCCGGCTATGTCGCCGAGGATGAGGGCCGGGGAATACACGAACACCGCACCCACCAGGATGAGCAGCAGCACGGTGAAGACGAGCATCACGGCGCGGGTGGCCTTGCCGAGATAGATGCCCACGAGATGGGGCAGCGAGGCACCGCCGTGCCTGAGGCTGAGCATGCCGGAGAAGTAGTCGTGCATGGCACCGGCGAAGATGCAGCCGAATACGATCCAGAGATAGCTGGAGGGACCAAACTTCGCACCCATTATGGCGCCGAAAATGGGACCCGTGCCGGCTATGTTCAGGAACTGGATCATATAGACCTTCCAGGTCGGCATGGGGACATAGTCCATGTTGTCCTGCTTGTAGTAAGCGGGGGTTGCGCGCTTCGCGTCCGGAGCGAACACCTTGTCAACTATCTTTCCATAAATAAGGTAGCCCAGGACCAGGACTGCCAGGCTGATGACGAACGACCACATGGTTTACAGCTGTTTTTCGAAAAAAGAGAAATGCACCCTTCCGTATATCTTCTCCTTCACGAAGAGAGGGTGCTCCCGGAAGGAATGTTCGCTGCCGTGCTCGAGGATGAAGTAGCGCTCCGGATGGAGTATGTCTGCGGAAAGGACCTTGTCCGGAATGGTCTCCAGCCCGTCGAGGGCATATGGGGGATCCGCGAAGATCAGGTCGAACTTCTCCCTGCAGACAGGGAGGAAATCGAAGACGTTGTCGTGGACGGCGGTGACGTTGTCCAGCCCGAGCCGGCCGGCCTCCTTGCGGATGAAGCGGGCGTTGTCCCTGTTCATCTCGATGCTGTACACGCGCTCCGCGCCCCTGGACGCGAACTCGAAGGCTATCGCGCCGGTGCCTCCGAACAGGTCGAGCACCTTCAGGCCTTCGAATTCATATTCGTTGTCAAGGATATTGAAAAGCGCCTCCTTGGCGAAATCAGTGGTAGGGCGTGCCGCATAGCCCGCGGGAGGCGTGATGACCTTGCCCTTCAACCTGCCCCCGATGATCCTCATAGCACCTCCACCGCCTTGAAATAACGATAAAGCGAGAGTTCCTCCTCAGCTCCGACTGGCTTGCGCCAGCAGATGGTGGACACCTCGGGGTTGAGCTGGAGCGACTTCATCGCCAGGAAGATGTAATACTCGGCCGTGGTGAAGTCGGCCGCCTCGTAGGTATTGGCCAGCAGCAGGGTCTTGCCCTGGGCTATGGCCATGAAAAGGCGTCCTTCCAGCCAGGAACAGAGGATCTTGTTGTATTCCGTGCAGCGGCCGAGGTCGCGCAGGATAAAAAACAACTCAGGCAAGGGACCTTCCTCACCTGAGACGTTGTTTTCGGAGATGGACGTGCCTGTGCTTTCGTCAGCGCTGTAGACCAGCACGGCACCGTATTGGGGAATCTCCACGTATTTCACCTCGTCGTCCGCTTCCAGACGGACCACATCCGCGAGGGATGCGCGGCAGCCGGACTCGTCGAAGAAGTTGGATGGGACCAGCGTGCACTTCGCGGTGAGCAGGGAGATTTCCACGGGGACTACTCCCAGTTACCTGCGTTGTTGTTAGGCGTGGTGACGCTGCCTACCTGGAGTCCCTCATACCTGTTGCGGTCCTTGCAGTCGGCATCGAGATTGATGCGGAGCTGGTTGTCAAGGCCCTTGAGGAGCTTCTTGTAAGGCATCCTGGCCTCGAAGAGAGGCACCTGGACACCGGAAACCATACGGGAAGTGGCCTCCATCTCGACTTCCTCGCCGCCGGAGAACGGGATGTACTTGAGGGAATCGATGCAGAAATCGTCGCGGTGGGTGAAGAGGGTGTCCTTCACGGGAACCTTGGTCTCGAAACTGAAGACGAGGTTCTTGTCGCCGGCTTCATAGAGCTGCTGGAGCTGGAGGTTGATGCCCTTGCCCCTGAGGGTCTTCTTGATCTTCTCGGTGTGGGCCATTGCAAGGGAGTCGTCCTTGGAACCGACCTGCATAATGATGGAAATCTCACCGTTCTCATAGAAGTTCTTGAGGCTGTCGAGGGATCCGGTATATTTGCCGTGGACGCTCTTGAATGCAGTCTGCAGGGTACGGATGTCCTTCAGACGCTCGATACCGACCTTCTCGCGGCGTGCGACCTGCTTGTTGAACTCAACCGGCTGGTTGATGCTGTTGTAGATGAGATAAACAAGTCCACAGATAAGGGCGAGAAGTAAAACCTCTACGAGAATCTTAACAAATTTCTTCATTTTATGTTGCTTTTGTTTATTGACAATATCTCTACAAAGTTAGAAAAATGATTTATCAAATGCAATATTATTCGTAAATTTGCCCTGCAGAACGAAGTGCCGTGACAACGCTCAGGAAAGCCGACATAGACAAGCTTGACGAACTGCTCGGAAGAGCGGAGCGCATCGTCATCTCCACCCATCTCCATCCCGACGGGGATGCGGTGGGCAGCGCCGTGGCGATGATGCACTACCTCGAAGAGAAGAGGGGCAAGGCGCCTGCAGTCGTGATCAACGACCCCATGCCGGAGTCGATAGCGTTCCTGGACTGCCCGGGAATCCTCATCGCTTCGCAGGACGCGGCCGGAGCGACGGCCCTCATAGCCGCCGCCGACCTCATCGTCAGCCTGGACTACAACGACTTCTCCCGCGCCGGGGATGCCGTATGCGGGGCGCTGCGCGCATCCGGAGCCGCGAAGGTGCTTATCGACCACCACCTCAACCCGTCCGCGGGCGACTTCGGGCTGTGCTTCAGCGAGACCGAAATCTCATCGGCGAGCGAACTGCTCTACCATATACTGATGAAGATGCCGGACGTGGACGGGGATACCTCCAGGCTGCCCCTTTCCGCCGCCACCGCCCTGATGACGGGGATGACGACCGACACCAACAACTTCGCAAACTCCGTCTTCCCCTCCACCCTGGAGATGGCCTCCGCCCTGCTGGCCGCCGGAGTGGACAGGGATGCCATAATAATGCACGTCTACAACAGTTTCCGCGAGAACCGCGTGAAGGCGATGGGCTACCTACTGGACAGGAAGCTCAGGATCCTGGACAACGGCGTGGCATACATGGTGCTCTCGGGCGGGGAGACCGCTGATATGGACATAAGGGACGGTGAAACGGAAGGCTTCGTCAACATCCCCCTGACCATAGGCCGGGTGAAGATGAGCGTGTTCCTGCGGCAGGACGACGGCTATTTCCGCGTCTCCGTGAGGTCCAGGCGCGGGACTTCGGCCAACCGCTTCGCAGCCGCCTTCTTCCACGGAGGCGGGCATGAGCAGGCTGCGGGAGGCAGGCTATACATCCCGGACGACGTCGCCGACGCCGACGGAGCGGCACTCTACATAGAGCGGGCCGCGGCACGATTTATGGAGAACGACAGCCTCCGGAACAACTGAAACATGAAGAAATACATCATACCCATCATTGCAGCCGCGATACTTGCGGGAGGGTGCGCAAAACCGGTCACAGACGGAACCAACGTGGCCGCGAAGCGCTTTTTCGACGCCTGGGCACAGGTGGCGGCCCCCAACGCCGTGAAGACGGCGCTCGGCAGCTACATCTTCGAAGAGACCCCCGGCACCGGCGTCCCCATCGCCGACAGCCTGTTCATCAAGGCGGACTACACCATACGCACCATCGACGGTGCAGTCACCTCCACCACGTCGGAGCTGATGGCCAAGCAGCTCGGCAGCTACAACGCCTCCAATTTCTACGGGCCCGAGGTCTGGTTCAGGGGCGAGGACGCCCTCTACGCCGGCATCGAGGAACTCATCAAAGGCAAGAACGTCGGCGCCCATTTCCATGCCGCCATCCCCGGCTGGCTCTGTACGACCGAGAGGTACTCCACCCAGGAGGAATACCTGAAGAAGGTCACCGGCACGGACTACATCTACGATTTCACGGTCACCGACGCCTTCAACGACATAGAAAAGTATGAACTGGATTCGATCGTCCGCTACATGAAGGCGAACTACCCGGAAGTGGACCCTGCCGACACCGTGGACAGCGAACGCAACAAATACGGCCTGTACTACGTCTGCCTGAAGCCGTCCGACAAGCCCGACACCACCTTCGCCGACGGTGCGGAAGTGCATCTGAACTACACCGGAATGCGCCTGGACGGAACCATTTTCGACACCACCGACGAGAAGACGGCCAAGGATGCCGGCATCTACAGCGCGGGCAGTTCCTACAAGCCTACATACGTGAAATGGAAAGAGAATTATAAAGAGATGACGATGGGCGACAGTGAGTCCGGCGCCATTGACGGCTTCCTCTACGCCATTTCGCACATGAAGCCGCACGAGAAAGGCATCGTGATCTTCCACTCCGGCTACGGCTATGGCTACAACGGCCACGGAAAGACCATACCCGGATACTCCCCTCTCGCCTTCATCCTGGAACTGACTGACAACGAATAGCAGGATGTCATCAGGCGGAACGGCTCCGACCGAACTCGGCACGCTGAGCATAGGAAAGCTTCTGAAGATGTACGCAGTCCCGGGCATCATCGCCATGACTGCGTCTTCTTTGTACAATGTGGTGGACAGCATCTACATCGGCCACATCAGGGACGTGGGCTCGTACGCGATCTCCGGCCTGGCGGTCACCTTCCCGCTGATGAACCTGTCCGCCGCCCTCGGCACCCTCGTGGGCGTGGGAGCGATGACCCTCATCTCCGTGCTCCTCGGGCAGAAGAACTATGAAAAGGCGCAGAAGGTCCTTTCCACCGTCCTGACGCTCAATTTCATCATAGGCGTCATCTTCGGAGCCCTCGCCCTCGGCTTCCTGGATCCCATACTCTACTTCTTCGGAGCCAGCGACAACACCCTCCCCTTCGCGAGGGACTACATGATCATCATCCTGCTGGGCAACGTCTTCACGCACCTGTATTTCGGCTTCAACGGAATCATCAGGGCGTCCGGCAACCCCAGGACGGCGATGGGACTGACCCTGTTCACGGTCATCTCCAACGCCATACTCGACCCCATCTTCATCTTCGTGCTGGACATGGGCATACAGGGGGCGGCGCTCGCCACCGTGATCTGCCAGCTCCTGGCCCTCACCTACACGATGCGCTTCCTCTCGGACAGGAAGAGGTTCCTGCATTTCGGCAAGCCGCTGTTCCAGCTCGACTGGAGGATTGCCAGGCAGGCCATGGCCATCGGTCTCGGCCCGTTCCTGATGAACGCCGCTGCCTGCATGGTGGCTCTCTTCATCAACCAGCAGCTCCGCAAATACGGCGGGGACCTGGCGATCGGAGCCTACGGCATAGTCAACAGGGTCACGATGCTGTTCCTGATGGTGGTCATGGGATTCAACCAGGGAATGCAGCCCATCGCGGGATACAACTACGGGGCAAGGCTCTACTCCAGGGTCAGGAAGGTCTACAAGCTCACGGTGATGTGGGGCGTTATATGCACCACGGTCTGCTGGGTGGTGTCGGAGTTCTTCCCCGGAGCGGCCGTCGGCCTCTTCACCACGGACCCGGAGCTGAAAGCGATGGCCGTAAAGGGCTTGCGGATAATGAATTCCGCCGTGTTCATGGTAGGATTCGGAATGGTGACCGGCAACTTCTTCCAGTGCCTCGGAATGGTGGGGACGTCCATCTTCCTTTCGCTCTCCCGCCAGCTCATCTTCCTGATTCCGCTCATCTATACCCTGCCCATCTGGCTGCAGGAGACGGGCGTATGGATCAGTTTCCCGATTTCCGACGTCTTCTCCATCATAGCGTCGGCATTCTGCATCATCAGGCTGTTCCGCAGGTTCGACAGGCTCGCCGACGGCGATGACCCTGCAGTGCTGGGCGGGGCGGCGGCATCGGTTTAACAGGTAATAAAGCGACAGGATATGGACAAGCACGTGATAATCAACGTCGGAAGGCAGTTCGGCAGTGGCGGCAAGAGTGTCGCCACGGCGCTGGGAAAGATTCTCGGCATACCCGTTTACGACAACGAACTCATCACCAAGGCGGCGGAGCAGAGCGGCTTCAGCGCCTCCCTCTTCGAGCAGAATGACGAGAAGAAGAGCCTGCTGCGCATGGGCGGCATCTTCAACGGCAACCGCTTCGGCGGCTATGCCGGCACCGCCATCAACGAAGACGAGCTCTTCAAGGTCCAGAGCGACGTGATCCGCAAGATCGCCGACGAGGGCGACGCCATATTCGTCGGCAGGGCTTCGGATTACGTGCTGAGGGACAGGGAGTGCCTGGACGTGTTCATCACCGCTCCGCTCGAGGAGCGCATGAAGAGGGTTTCCGAGCGCATGTCCATCTCCCTCGAAGAAGCCGAAACGCTCATCCGCAAGAAGGACAAGGGCCGCAAGGACTTCTACGATTTCTTCACCTTCGGCGACAACTGGGGCGTAGCCTCCAACTACGACCTCTGCATCGATTCATCCAAGCTCGGCACGGAAAAAACGGCCGAGTTCATAATCGAATTCGGCCGTTCTTCAGGTTTGATCGGATAGTTATTTCCTTCCTTCCGCGAGGTGCATGGTGTCACGGGCGATGACAAGTTCCTCGTCCGTGGGAATCATCGCGACCTTGACCTTGCTGGCGGGAGTGGAGATGATGGCGTTGTCCCTGCGGGCCTTGGCATTGACCTCCTCGTCGATCTCGATGCCCATGTAGCCGAAGTTGGCGCAGACGTCGCGCCTGATCCAGGGATTGTTCTCGGCGATGCCGGCGGTGAAGACGATGAGGTCCACTCCGTTCATCTCCGCGATGTAGCCGCCCACGAGCTTGGTGATGTCGAGCACGAGCTTGTCCAGGATGAGCTTGGCGCGCTTGTCGCCCGCTTCCCTGCGGTCCACGAGGTCACGGCAGTCGGAGGTCACGCCCTCGGACATTCCGAGGAATCCGGACTTCTTGTTCATGATGTCCGTCATCTGGTCGGGAGTGAGGCCCTCCTTCTTCATGAGATAGGTTACGACGTTGGGGTCCATGGTTCCGCAGCGGGTGCCCATTATCATTCCCTCGAGAGGGGTGAATCCCATGGAGGTATCCACGCTCTTTCCGTTTTTGATCGCGGTCACGGACGATCCGTTGCCGATGTGGCAGGTGATGATCTTGGAGTTGTTTATGTCGATGCCGGCGAATGCGGCGCCCTCGTGGGACACATACAGGTGGCTGGTGCCGTGAGCGCCGTAGCGGCGTACGCGGTACTTGCTGTAATACTCATAAGGAAGGGCGTACATATATGCCGCGGGCTCCATGGTCTGGTGGAAGGCGGTGTCGAAGGTGACCACCTGGGTGATCTCCGGGAGCACGTTGCTCACGGCCTCGATGCCGAGGAGGTGTGCGGGATTATGGAGCGGAGCATAGTCGCAGCAGATCCTGATCTTGTCTATGACGTCGTCGTCCACGATGACGCTGCCGCTGAAATATTCGGCACCCTGCACGATGCGGTGGCCGACTGCGTCTATGTCGGCGAAGCTGCCGATCACGCCGTGGACGGGATCGATGAGGGTGTCCAGGACGAGCTTCATGCCGACCTTGTGGTCGGAGACAGGCATCTCGAGGACGAGCGGATCCTTGCCCGTAGGCTTGTGGGTGAGCTTGCTCATCGGCATCCCGATCCTCTCGAGGATACCCTTGGCAAGAAGGGAATAGACATCATCGCTCTTCATGTCAAGAAGCTGGTACTTGATGGAAGAGCTGCCGCAATTGATTACGAGTATTATCATTTCTTTGGATTGAATTATCTTTCGAGTCTGCAAAATTACACTTTATTTAGTATTTTGCGAAAAGAATCTTACCGGAATGGAATCGGGACGTCAAGGTATCGGGACGGTTTCCATCCATTTTGTTTCAGGAGTGGCAATAGCGGCATCATTGCCGTGGGGAGAGACCTTCTTCCGCTGGGCGGCGGCACTCGGTTGCATCGCCCTGGGCCTGCTGTGGCTGCTGATGCGCGGCCGGGGCGGGAGGATGCCGGCAACCATGGCGGCGCTTGTCCTGGCAGGATTCTTCTGCTACTGCTGCGCCAAGGCCTGCACTCCCCTTTCCTCCGCTCCGGCCTGGACCGTGGCCGCACTCGGCAAGTTTACGGACGCCATAGACGCATGCGGACTGAAGCACGAGGGCAGCACCGCACTGCTGAAGGCCCTGCTGGCAGGAAAGCGGGACGGGCTGGACAGCGGGGCCCTGGAAGCGTTCCGGCGCAGCGGGGCCTCGCACCTGCTGGCACTGTCCGGGCTGCACCTGGGAGTCATCTACCTGATAATAAGGCGCTTGCTCTTCATCATCGGGAACTCGCGACCGGCCAGGCTGACACGCAGCCTGCTGGCCGTCGGCCTATGCACTGCCTACTCGGCGATGACCGGCTTCGGCGCTTCCGTCACAAGGGCGCTGCTGTTCATAGTCCTGCACGAATGCGGGACCCTCCTGCCCGGGAGGCGCCACAGCCTTGCCGGGACCTTCTGCACCGCCATCACCATCCAGCTCGCCGCCTCCCCGCGCTCCATAGAGACCCTGTCTTTCCAGCTCTCGTATCTGGCAATGCTGGGGATCGTCGGCATCGCCCCCGCGCTGCGCTCGTTCTACCCAGGGGACGGCCGTCGCAGAGGGCCGGTGAAACGCATCTGGGACTCGGCCGCGCTGTCGGTCTCCTGCCAGATTACCACCGCTCCCCTGGCGTGGATCAGCTTCGGATCGCTGCCCCGTCACTTCCTGCTCACGAACCTGGTCGCCCTTCCGCTTACCGAACTGCTCATCGTGGTTTCCCTGCCCATGACGGCGCTGGATGCCGCCGGAGCGTGCCCGGAGATGCTCAAGGGCCTGAGCGACTTCCTCGCCCAGGCCCTCGTATGGTGTCTCGAAGTGGTATCGTCTATGTAACTACCTCACGCAGCGTACGGAAGCCGCGAAACTGTCCTTGTCGCCGGCACCGCGGAAGACGATGTTCTTGTCCACATAAATATAGCGGTATATCCCGCTGTCCCCGTCTTCGTTCTCGGTGGAGGTCCAGAACACGGTGTAGTCGCCGTAATTGAAGAAGTCGTAGACTCCGTCCAACACGGTCGCGTAGCCCACGGGCATCGCGGAGAACTTCGCCGCATTGTCGATCTTCACGTCCGGCCAGTATTCCCACATCGTCTCGCCGTTGAACTTGAGGTCCTCCATAAGTGAGGCGGCGGCACCGGCGATGTCGTAGGAATCGGGAGCGGCAGCTCCTCCGTGGGCGGCAGCCAGGTCCATCCATTCCTCGTCGGAAGGCAGCCTCCAGCCCGGAGGGCAGGCGGTACGGGCCTCGTTCCAAGTGTAGTAGCGGCCGAAGATGTACGACATTGCGTCGGCATCCTTATAGGCCTTTCCGGCGCCTTCCCAGCCCAGGTTCTGGCGGAACCATTCCTTGCCTTCCACGGTCGTGGTGTAATACCTCCTGGAGTCGCGCGGGTCCACGAAGAGCGGGCTGTCGTCCTCCAGCTCGAAGCCGGTGATGGAGCCCTTTCCGTCCAGGCGCGGGTCCACGACCACGAACGATACGGAAGCGGACTTTACGTAATAGTCCTTGGAATAACCCGTGACCGAAATGCTGTAGCGGTCGAGTTTGTCAGGGGCGGTGAAGGTATAGACTCCGTCGGGAAAATCGGGGTTGGCGACGCCCCCGTCAAAGACTACGGTATCGCTCTTGCCCGTGGTGGGGTTCGTGAAATAATACCCGACCTTATGCAACTTGTCGCCACGGTAGAGCGTGGACATCGTGTCTATGCGGAACTGCTTCGTGTATCCGGACGTCACGTAGGAAGGGAATACCAGGTCGATCGATCCGCTCAGGTATTCACCCACTTCCTCCTCTTCGCCCTTTTTGCAGGAAACGGAGAGGACCGGGGCGATGACAAGAAGCAATGCGATTATACGGTGGAACTTCATCTATATAGTTTCTGTTTCAACTTACAAATATGGTCAATTTGCTCGAAAATTCCGCTAACTTTGTACAAATACTTTGCCGAACGGATGCGCAGCGAAAAAATATTTTACATTCTTGCACTCGCGGCCCTGCTCTGCGGCTGCGGGCGCACACGGTACCATTCCTTCACGGGCTATGCCCAGGGCGGAACCTACACGGTGACCGTCAACCTCGCCGGCGCCACACGGAGCGTCAGCGCGATCTCGGCCGCCATTGACTCCATACTCACGGCGGTGGACACCACCCTCTCCGGCTACAACAAGGGCTCCCAGCTCAGCCGCCGCAACCGTGGCGAGGAACTCACGCCCAGCCCGATGTTCGAAGACATTCTCCACATCTCGGAAGACTACCGGGAAAAGACCGGAGGGGCGTTCGACGTGGCCGCGGCGCCGTTGTTCGACGCGTGGGGCTTCGGATTCACCTCGGACAGCCTGCCTTCGGAAGAGAGGCTGGCTGCCGCCATGGCCGAATGCAAGGCCGGGAAGAAGCTGAATTTCAATGCAATAGCCCAAGGGTACAGCTGCGACCTGATAGCCGCCTACCTCTACTCCGTCGGAATCCGCGACATGCTCGTGGACATAGGTGAGATCTATTGCGACGGCCTGAATCCCAAGGGTACGGGCTGGAACATAGGCATAGACACCCCCGAGGACGGCAACGACAGTCCCGGCGCCAAGCTCAGCGGCATCTGGCATTCGGACGGCGGTCCGCACGGGGTCGTCACCTCCGGCAACTACCGCAAGTTCTACGTGCGCGACGGGAAGAAATACGCGCACACCATCGACCCCCGCAGCGGTTATCCCGTGGAGCACGGGCTGCTGAGCGCGACGGTCATAGCACCGGACGCTACGGAAGCGGACGCGCTTGCGACCTATTTCATGGTCATAGGGCCGGAAGAGGCGCGCGCCTACGTGGAAGCGCACGAAGGGATCGAGGCCTGCCTGATCTGTTCGGACAGCACCTGGACTTCGGAAGGATTCAAACTCTAATCCTGCGGGGCGAAAAGCCGCACAGGTCCCATCAGGCCGGACGGAAGCAGAGGGTCGCCAGCGTCGTATTCCTTGTACGGAACATAGGTCACCCGCTTCACCACGCCGGGCTGCTCGTCGCCTATGGTGCGGTTCACCCAGGTATTGGTCACCCTGATTTCCAATACGTTACGTCCTTTGCGCAAGGCTTTTCCCACATCCAGGCGGTAAGGCTCCTTCCAAGCCAGTCCGAGGTCCGTCCCGTTCAGGAAGACCCTCGCCATGTCCCCAACCCTGCCGAGGTCGAGCATCATTCCTTCTTTCAGGGGACCCGAGTAGCGGAATTCCATGGTATAGGTCGCGGTTCCGGAGAAATACCTTATGCCCGGATCGTCCGATTCCGAGAGCGGTGAAAGGCTCCGGAAACGAGCCTCCGCCGGAGCGCCGCGGCCTTCCTGGAAACGCACGGTCCACGGGCCGCGAGGGAGACGGCGGACGGAATACGACTTCTGCGGGGCGTCGTACACCCAAGTGCCGATGCGGACAGGGTCACTGCCTTCGCGGAAGATTATGAAAAGGGCGTCGTCCGGAACCATATGGAGGTCCAGGGTCGTAAGTCCGTCGGAAGACTCGAGATACGGAACATACTCCATCTTCCCGGTGTCGGGATGCCAGACCTGTGGCCTGTACCCGCCGGTACGGAAGGTGACCGGAACGACCCTGCCTTCCGGCTCAAGGTTGGCCATCCAGTAGATCTCCCCTTCGCCGAGACCGTCTTCAGGACGGAGCGTGCGATGTATGAAACGTATGTCCGCCTCCCGCTTCAGCCATATCTGCACATCGGGGACAATCCCGCGGGAACGCATGGCCGGCACCAGCTCCGAAAGCGAGACCACGTTGTCCCTTCCGGAATGCCAGATGTCGCGGACAAGGGCGTCGAATTCCTCCCGGGTGCCGTCCAGGTTGCACCAGCCGGCCGGCTCGTTTCCGGCCACCAGCACGCCTGCATCGGCGATTTCCCTGATCCTGCGCAGGACGTCCGTGCTGATGTAGGCAGCCTCCCTGTCTATCACGAGGACGCGGTAGGACATCCCGGTGGCGGTGGTGAGCACGCCATCCCCGGGCCTCAGCGCTTCGAAGAGCGCGGTGCGGTTCACGAAATCGTAGGAATAGCCCGACGGCACTTCCGGCCGGCAATCCATGAAGCGGCCGGTGACGTTGGTGTCTTCCCCGAAGAAGTAGGCTATGTCCGCCACGTACCGGCCACGGCTGAGCATCCAGCTGCTGCGGGCCAGATAGTCGGTCCAGACCCTCGCCTCGTCAGCCCAGGTCTCCTGCCGGGTGAACCATTGCCCGAATTTCCCGAGTCCGAGGCCGGGCCTGAGGGAGTCCACGGGCTGGTGGACGGAGGTATGGATGATGAAGCGGTTGACGCCCGAGGCCATCGCGGCGTCCGCGACGGGCTTGAGGCTGCCGGGATGATGGGACCAAGCGCGCTTGGCCGGGCTGTATATCTTCGGGCCGTCCGCGGTGAAGGACTCGGCCGCACAGACCGTCTGACCGTAAAGATGGCAGACGGAGGAGGATTCGCGTATGTCGGCCTCGCTGATGAAATCCGAGGAGTGGAAGTCGCTGCGCACCCAGAATTCGGACATGGGGATGTCGGCGTGCCGCTTGAGGTCCATCCCGTCCGAGACGAAGGTGCGCTTGTAGCCGTGTGATTCGGTATGCCTCCCGAGGCCGCGGGCGGCGAGCAGGCTGTCTATGCTGTCGTAATGCTTCTCGGCCAGCAGCTCACCCAAGGTCTGCCGCCAGTCGGAAAGGAAGCGTTCCGTCCTTTCCGACGACCCGATCACGGTGCCGGCGATGGCAGGCAGCCAGCGTATCAGGTCATAACCCCTGCGCGAGCGGAATTCTTCCGGCATGGCGGCGGTCCAGGTCTGGCATTTGGCCTCGTAACTGTCAAGCATTATGTATTTTATGACGCTTCCCAGCCGGCCGCCGCTGGCATCGTCATACAGGGCGAGATAGTCGGAATAGTACCGCGCGACCGCATCTGCGTCATATTTGTCCACCTCCAGGCCGGTAGCCTCGGGTGAGGCGGGACCGTTCCGCTTGCCGGTGAGGTTCCAGCCGAAACGGAAAATACGCCAGCGGCCTTCGGGGGCGTCCCAGCGGAGTTTTCCGCCCGGGCAGAAGGCGCTTATGTCGATGACGTCCTCCTCGCGCACGGCATCAGCGGCCGGAGGAGTCCGCCAGTCATTGCCTATCACCGCGGAAGCGTAGAAGCCCGCTTTCTCGGCTTCCATATTGACCCGCACGACCGGCGATACCGTGAATTCCGTGAAATCCAGGTCCTGCCCGGCGGCAGTGCTCCGAAGGCGGAAAAAGCGCGCGGGCGCGTCTATGTCAAAGGTCTTCACGGGGGTGTTGGTCCGGGGCAGTTCCGGAAGCAGCGTGCGCCAGGAAATGCCGTCGTCGCTGCATTCCAGGGCCCTTCCGAAGTGATTCCTCTCCTTGCCGGAGACACAGGTGAAGAACGAGCGGACGGGGATTTCCTCCGGGAATGCATACATCACCCAGGCTATGCCGTCAGGTCCCGGGCGCACCGGGCAGGCCTGCGCAAGGCTGCCGTCGTAGAGCGCGGACACGTCGGAACCGTCGCTGGCGGATGCCGTCACCCCGAGTTCGGGCATGCTCCGGTCGGCATCGGGCAGGCGCACCGCAAGCACCGCCACGTCCCTGTAGAAATCGTAACGGTGGGGGTCGGAGGAGTATTGGGGAATGTCCTGATAGAAGCCGCAGACCTCGATGGGCGCAGGCAGCTCGCATTCCACCGGCCCGCCGCCGCTTATCTCCATCGTGCGCCATACAAGCTTCTTCATCGCGTCCTCCTTGCGCACCCACGGGCCTCCGGTGCAGCTCCAGCCGGGGGAACTCGGCAGCGAGACCTCCATCCCCAGGGAATCCGCGATGTCCAGCATATAACTGAAGGCGTCCTTCCATTCCGGAGTCATATACGCCAGGCGCCTGTCCACCACCTGCGGGACATCCAGCCCGGCGTCGAAATTATGGAACCCTACTATCCCGGCGCGGTCCATCCACTCCAGGTCCTTGCGTATGCCGTCCTTGCTGACGTTGCCGTTCATCCAGTGCCACCACACCCTCGGCCGCGACTCACGCGGAGGATTCAGGAAGCCGTCCCTGAGGGGATCCTGGGCGGCGGCACCCGCGCAGAACAGGGCGAGGGCAAGGGTTGCGAAGAGTGTATGTGCTTTCATTCCGGCGTTTCTCAATCCATACAAATATAATCATTTTCCGGGCAGGTCCGGGGCATATTTTTTGCAGAAAAATACGCCCCGTATGGAAACCATCAAAAACCAGGAATTCGGCGGTGAAAGGCCGCTCTATCGCAGGAACGGCCTCAAACTCGACAACATAACCATCCACCCCGGAGAATCCTCCGTCAAGGAATGCCACGACATACTCGCGCAGAACTCCCGCTTCGAAGGCAAATATGTCTTCTGGTGCGGCGAGGACCTGGACATACGCGACTGTTACTTCGCCGAGACAGCCCGGTCGTCCGTGTGGCACACGGACAGGATCGCTCTCACGGACTGCCTCGTGGACGCCCCCAAGATGTTCAGGGAATGCCGCGGAGTCAGGCTCAGGAACGTCAGGATGCCCCTCGCCCAGGAAACCTTCTGGGACTGCTCGGACATAGACATCGACGGGCTGGAAGCCGCCAACGCGGACTATATGTTCTTCCACTGCTCCAATGTCAGGATACGCAACTTCAAGCTGCACGGCAACTATTCCTTCCAGCACGCCAGGAACGTGGAAATATGGGACTCGGACCTCCAGAGCAAGGATTCGCTCTGGGAGAGCGAGAACGTCACCGTCCATAATTCCTTCATCAACGGCGAATACCTCGCCTGGCATTCCCGCAACCTTAGGCTCGTAAACTGCAGGATAGGCGGCACCCAGCCCCTCTGCTACGCCGACGGACTGGTGCTCGAGAACTGCACCTTCGAGCCCGACGCCGACCTCGCATTCGAGTACAGCGACGTTAAGGCCACCGTGGTGAACACCATCCCGTCCGTGAAGAACCCCCGCAGCGGCTTCATCAAGGCCGCCGGATACGGGGAGATCATCATCGACGTCAACATCAAGGCCCCCGCGGACTGCATCATAGAATAATATGGTTTACGATTTCGACACCCCGGTCGACCGCAGGGGAAGCGGCAGTTACAAATGGGACAGCTGCCCCGACGTGCTTCCGATGTGGGTGGCCGACATGGACTTCCCCGCCGCACCGTTCATCAGGGAAGCGCTGCTCAGGCGCGTGGAGCACGGGGTGTTCGGCTACACCGCCGTCCCCGAAAGCTACTATGGGGCCGTCATCGACTGGTACCGCAGAAGGCGCGGCTGGGAGATCGACCGCAGTTGGATCCAATATACTTCCGGCGTAGTCCCCGCCCTTTCCGTGGTCGTCAAGGCCTTCTGCAAGCCGGGTGACAAGGTGCTCATCCTCAACCCCGCATACAACTGCTTCTACTCGTCCATACGCAACAACGGCTGCGTAGTGGAGGAATCCCGCCTGGTGCGCCGCGGAGACAGTTTCATCATCGATTTCGAAGACTTCGAAGAGCGCTGCGCGGACCCGGAGGTGAAGATGTTCATCGCCTGCAACCCCCACAACCCCAGCGGGCGCGTCTGGACTCCGGACGAACTGGCCCGGATGGGGGTCATCTGCCGCCAGCACGACGTCCTCGTGGTGTCCGACGAGATCCATTCCGAGATAGAGATGCCGGGGCACAGATACACCCCTTTCGCATCCATAACGCGCGCCTGCCAGGACTGCTGCATCACCCTGTGTTCCCCTTCCAAGTCGTTCAACACCGCCGGGCTGCAGATAGCCAACATCATCTGCGACAATCCGGAATGGCGGGCGAAGATAGACCGCGCCATCAACGACAACGAGGTCTGCGACGTGAATCCTTTCGGCCCGGTCGCCCTGGAAGCGGCCTACACCCCTGAAGGGGAGGAATGGCTCAGGCAGCTGAACGCATACATCTGGCAGAACTACCAGCTGCTCCGCAGGACCTTCGCGGCCCGGCTGCCCGAACTCCGGGTGATGGAACTGGAAGGCACCTACCTCGCCTGGGTGGACTGCCGCGCGCTCACAGCCCGCGGAACGAGCACCGCCGAGGCGGAGGCTTCCCTCAGGGAGAACGAGAAAGTCTGGATCAACGGAGGCGCGATGTACGGTGACCCCGACTACATGCGCATCAACCTGGCCTGCCCGAGGGCACGCCTGGAAGAAGGTCTGGCAAGGATCGTATGCGGTCTCAGGAGGCTCCTGGACAGCAATTAGCCGATTTTCAGTTCAGCGTCCGCATAGGACGTGGCGGCGGGACGGTGCGTGATGCACAGTATCGTCCTGGTGCCGTGGCATCTGTCCGCGATGCGCTGCAGCAGCTCCCGTTCGGTCTCCGCATCGAGGGCCGAGGTGGCCTCGTCGAGTATGAGTATGCCGCCCGGACGGAGCAGCGCGCGGGCTATTGCGATGCGCTGCGCCTGGCCTTCCGACAGGCCACTGCCTTTTTCAGCGCACAGGGTATCGAGACCGTCCTGCAGTTCGTAGACGAAATCAGCCGCAGCAAGATGGAGCGCGTCGCGGATCTCGTCGTCGGTGGCGTCCGGCTTGGCCATACGGAGATTTTCCGCTATAGTGCCGCTCATCAGGCTGTTGCCCTGCGGGACATACATGAAATTGCAGCGCGTGGAAGGATCCGATTCCACCGTGACCCCGTCGCCGTAGAGCACCACCCTGCCGCTGTCCGGCTTGAGCAGGGCCATGATTATGCGGACCAGGGTGGACTTGCCGGCACCGGTAGGGCCGAGGATGGCGGTCATGGTACCGGGCTTGAAATCGAAACTGAGGTCCCGGATGGTCCTGGAATTCGCGCCTTCGTATGAGAAGGTGAGGTTCTCCACCCTGACCCCGGGAACGCCGGGGACCGTGACGTCGGCGGCCTCCGCCTCCTGCTCCAGCTCCTCGAGTTCCATAAGCCTCTCCTCGGAGGAAAGCGCGCGGATGAATGCCGGGATCTGGAGGGCTATGTTGGCCACCGGACGCTGGACCTGGCCTACGAGCTGCAGGAACGCCACCATCATACCGTAGGTGACGGTTCCGGCACGGAGGCCGAACACGCCCCAGAGGAACACCAGGGCATAGCCGGCGGTGAAGCCGAACTGCAGGAACGCACGCGATACGGCGCTGTAGTTCAGCCTGGTCATGGTCTTCCTGCGCACGTCTTCCTGATAGATGCAGAGCCTTTCGAGCACGCGGGCGGTACCGCCGAGGGTCTTGATGAGCACGCGGTGCTGCAGATTCTCCTGCATATGCCCCTGCACCCTGGCATCCCCCGCCCTGATCTCGCCGGTGAGGGCGCGCATCTTGCGGAAGAAGAGGCGGCTTCCCAGCACGGCCACCGGCATTATCAGCACCAGTATCCACGCCAGGTTCGGGGAGAGGAAGAAGAGATAGACGGATGCGGCCAGCAGCTGCACGACCGTGATTATGCAGTCGGGCAGGCTGACGCAGATGAAGTCGGTCACGACGCGGATGTCCTCCTCAAGACGGCTGATGGTGTCGCCGCTGTGAAGCTTGTCCTTGCCGGTCCAGGTGCTCCTGAGCACCCGTTCGAAGATGCGGGCGCGGATGGTGTTCTGCGCGTCGACCACGATATAGCCCTGCCAGTAGCGGGAAGCCACCCTGCAGATCAACTGCAGCAGGAGCACTCCGAGCATGATGCCCACGTTGACGCCCAGCGGCTCGACGGAGGAGCCGGTGGCGATGTCCACCACCCTCTTGGATATCCATACGAACACCAGCGACAGGGCCACCAGCACTATCCCCAGAAGGGCGCTGACCGCGATCTTCCAGGCGAACGGGCGCTGGGTCCTGAGCAGACCGGCGAAACACGAACGGAAATCCCTCATCTCCCTGCTATTCCTCGATTATTCCGGCATCGAGCCATTTTGCGATAATGGCTTCGGAATCGGCCCTGGCGGTCGCCTCGTCCACGTCGTACTTGTCGAGAAGCAGCGCGGTGAGGGTGCCGGCGTCAAAGTCTTTCCCCTCGACGCCCGACCACAGGTATGCGGCTGATTCGTTGAGCGAAATCATCTTATTGAAATTGACCTCCTTGACATTCTCCGCGACAAGTATGAACTCCCTGCCGAGGGGACGGAGGACGAAACCTTCCCTTGTTTTCATTTACTATAGAAATTTAATCCTTCTGTATATTCCGAGCGTATATCTCCTGACCGTGTACGGCAGTTTCCTCCAGCGCAGGCTCCTGCGGACGAATCCGGCGTCGGTGCAGTCCTGCGGCTTCTTTCCGGGGCGGAAGATCTTCGTCGCGATGGCGCAGACGTCCTCCGGCCGGCACATCTCCTCGCCCACCAGGTTGCCGTCTCCCTTCAGGCGCACTTTCCCGCCGTCCAGCGAGATGATGCGGTGGAGCACGTAACGTCCCGGGCTCAGCTGTGCGAGGGCTATCTGCCCCTCGGCAAGCGCTCCGGGAGCCGTGAGTTCCACGCTGTCACGGTCGCCGCGGATGAAAGGCAGCATGCTGTTGCCCTTGGTCATGATGACCGCGGTATGGCCCTCCTTCAGGAGTTCCACGGCCATTCCGAGCATCACCGCGTTCGGGACTGTGACTTTCTTCGGATCCATCATCTCACGGTGCTAGCACAGAGTCTTGCAGCCTCCTCGTCAGGCCGGCAGTCCAGCAGCCAGCAGGGGGTGCCGGTGACTATGGAAGCCATGGTTTCGTGAAGTCCGTCGCTCATGCTCCGTATCTGCTTGAATCCGGAGCAGGACGAATAGATCACGGCATATGCTTCCGGGAGGTTCATCCTCCCTATCTTGTTCTCGGGGCACTGGCGGATGCGCACGAACGCGCCCACAGGGCATTCCACGTTGCGGTAGCAGGGGGTCTTGCCGCTCCACGGGGAGCCGTAGACGATGACCCTTCCGTCCGGCCACACGCGCACTATCGGATTGTCGTCGTTGAGCAGCTCGCTGCCCTCTATGTACTTGAGCCACAGGCTGCTGTGCGTGCTCTTACCGGTACCGCTCTTGCCCAGGAAGAGGTAGCCGCGGCCGCCGTTTACTATCACCGAAGCGTGCATCTCGAGCGTGCCGAGGGTGGCGGTGGTGAAGGCGTAGAGCAGCATCAGGGAATTGTTGATGGCGAAGAGCGCATCCCCCACCCTGCGGGTCAGGAGCTGTATCTTCGCAGTGCGGAAATCCCCGGTCGCCACGAGGCAGGCCTTCACCGGGACGTTACGGTCGGGAGACATCTCGATATACCAGCCTCCGTCCTGGCTGAACAGCCTGATGACCGTCTGCCCGTCCTCGGTGGGAGCGTCGAACACCTTCTCCCTCTCCCCCTCCGGGACAGCCTCCACGAGTTCGAGCGTGAACAGCGGATCCTCCGCTCCGTCACACACGAACGGATCGTACTGGCCGAGATATTTCCATATCCCGCAAGAGTCCGGCATAGTGAGCTGGAAAACGTGTCCTGCGACTTTGTATGATATTGTCATCCGTTATCTTTTTTACAACACGCAAATATAATGATTATTCCTCCAAATTCTTTATCTTTGCTTTCATGCTAGAAGAAAAGAACATGGAAGGGAACGAGAACACCATAAGGCTCGAATACAACACCGAACGCGAGAAGCTGGCCATGCCGGAATACGGACGCAACGTCCTCAAGATGGTGGAGCAGCTCAAGGAGATAGAAGACAGGGACAAGAGGACCGAACAGGCACGCGCCGTCGTGAAGGTCATGGAACTCCTGAATCCCCAGGTACATACGCAGGAAAACTACGAGCAGAAGCTCTGGGACCACCTGTTCATGATATCGGGCTACGACCTGGACGTGGACGCCCCCTACCCCATGCCGGAGGAGGAGGCCTTCACCACCAAGCCCGTCACCATCCCGATGAAGGGCGAGAAGATCAAGGCCGCCCACTACGGACGCAACATAGAGAAGATCATCGACCTTCTCTGCGACCAGCCGGACGGCGAGGTCAAGACCGAGACCATCAGGTCCCTGGCCATCTACATGCGCACCCAGTACCTCATCTGGAACAAGGACAGCGTGGCCGACGAGACCATCTTCGCGGACATCGAGAAGATCTCCGGAGGCCGCCTGAAGGTTCCGGAAGGGCTGAACCTCAGCAAGCTTTCCGCGGACGCCAGCTTCTCCCGCCCGAGCATGGGAATGGGAGTCGGACAGAAGAAGAACAACCGCAAGAACGGTAGAAACAAGGGCAAGAAGAGATGAGAGAGCTGCGCATAGTAAAGTTCTGGAAAAGCTGGGATGAGGACGAGAGGACATCCGCCGTCCGCATCCTGGGCCTCTGCGTGGCCGCCCTGACGCTGTTCCTGCTGGTGGCCACCCTCTCCTACCTGTTCCACTGGAAGCAGGACATGAGCCTGCTGGGCGACCCGGCTATGATGGACCAGGCCAGGAGCGTGGGCAACATCGGCGGGAAACTCGGCGCGAAGACCGGCTATTTCCTCTTCGGGAAGCTCTTCGGATTCGGCAGTTTCGCCCTGCTGATCATACTCGGAGCCATTTCCGCCCGTCTGATTGCGGACAGATGGCACCAGTCGCTGCTCAAGACCACCGTGATCGCACTCGCGGGAGCCTTCATCAGTTCCCTGCTGCTCGCCTATCTGGGCTCCCTCACGGGGCTGGAGAACGCGTTCGGCGGTGGCCTGGGAGGCAGATGCGGGGCAGGAGTCGTGAGCTGGAGCACCAACCTCGTCGGAAAGCTGCTCACCGGCATATTCATAGCCATACTCATACTCTGCTGGCTGTTCTTCAGCTCCAGGAAATTCACGCGCTGGCTCTCCGGAGTGGGCGTGGAGACCGAAGAAGAGAGGGCTGAGAAGGAACGTCTCCGCCGCGAAGAGCGAGAGGAGGAGCGACGCAAGGAAGAGGAACGCCGCATAGCCGAAGCCGAACGCAAGGCCGCAGAAGAGGCCCGCCTCCGGGAGAAGCGGCTCCGGGAGCAGGCGGAAGCCAGGGAAGCCGCCCTTGCCGCCACCGCACAGGCAGGCGGCGCGCAGGACGGGACCGCCGGAGAGAACGGCGGGGCCGAGGGCAGTTTCGAAGTCATCACCGACGACACCCTCACCCAGGAGGTCAAGGAAGACCTCGAGCCCATCGACAACCGTCTCGACCCGCCGGACGGACTGCCCAAATACCGTTTCCCTTCCCTCGACCTGCTCGAGAACCATTCCTCCGGACTCGTGGAGGTGGGCAGCGAAGAGCTGAACCGCAACAACAACAAGATACGCGCGACCCTTGCGAACTACAAGATCCAGGTCACCGACGTCAAGGCCGTGATGGGCCCCACCGTCACCCTGTACAAGGTATATCCCGCCCCGGGCGTGCAGATCGCGTCCATCAAGAGGCTCCAGGAAGACATTGCCGTGTCCCTCAACGCCAAGGGAGTCCGCGTCATCACCCTGAACGATTCCGTAGGCATCGAGGTGGCGAACGACAAGTCCTCCATAGTGCCGCTGAAGCTGATGCTCAACGACGGCAACTACCGCGACAGCAAGGCCGAACTGCCGGTCGCCATAGGCTACACCATTACCCAGAAGGTCAAGGTGTTCGACCTCGCCGACGCCCCGCACCTCCTCATCGCGGGCGCCACCAAGCAGGGCAAGTCCGTGGGCCTCAACGTCATCATCAATTCGCTGCTGTTCTGCAAGCACCCTTCCGAACTCCGCTTCGTCTTCATCGACCCGAAGATGGTGGAATTCTCCGCGTACGGCCGGCTCCTGCACCACTATCTCGCGGTGCTGCCCGACTACGCCGACGAGGAGGAGGAGCAGGCCAACGCGATAGTCAAGAAGCCGAAGGACGCGGAGAAGGTGCTCCGCTCCCTTTGCATAGAGATGGACGAGCGCTATGAACTCCTGTCCAAGGCCGGCGCGAACAACATCAAGAACTACAACGCCAAGTACAAGGAGCGCAGGCTCAACCCGAAGAACGGGCACAGGTTCCTGCCTTACCTCGTCACCGTCGTGGACGAGTATGCGGACCTCACGATGACCACCGGAGCGTCTCCGGAAGCGCGCGCCGTCAGCCGCAGCATCACCAATTCCATCATCCGCCTTGCCCAGAAGGGACGCGCCGCCGGAATCCACGTGATACTCGCCACCCAGCGCCCGTCCGTGGACGTAATTTCCGGCATCATCAAGAGCAACTTCCCTATGCGCATCGCGTTCAGGGTCGCCGCCCGCATAGACTCGATGACCATCCTGGACTCCCCGGGAGCCGAGAAGCTCATCGGCAAGGGCGACATGCTCTTCTCCGCCGGCATCGACACCGAGCGCATCCAGTGCGCCTACATCAGCAACGACGAGATAGAGGCCATCAACGAATTCATAGGCAGCCAGACAGGCTACGGCAAGAGCTATAACACGCCTTACTATCTCCCTTCACCGGCCGAGGAAGGTTCCGAAGGCGACGGAGAAGGCGGAGGCGGTATGATAGACATGAAGAACCTCGACGAAAGGTTCGAGGAAGCCGCCAGGCTGGTGGTGACCACGCAGAAAGGCTCCACTTCCGACCTCCAGCGCAAGCTCGGAATGGGCTATGCGAAAGCGGGCCGCGTGATGGACCAGCTGGAAGCCGCCGGCATAGTGGGCCCCCAGGAAGGTTCCAAGCCGAGACAGGTTCTGGTATCGGATTTGAATAGTCTGCAGTCGATCCTAGACGCATACATGAAATGAAAAGATTACTCGCAGCCATGATCGCGCTCGCCGCCTGCATCGCGGCGTCCGCCCAGGACCAGATCGCCGCAATCGGCACCATGATCTCCGAAGGAAAGGTCGACTTCAACTACAGATATGACATCGACGGGAAGATCCCCATCGGCGCCAGCGGCAAGGCTACCGTCCAGGGCGACTGCTATATGAGCAAGGGCAACGGCCTTTCCGTCTATTGCGACGGCGAGACCCGCTGGACCGTGGATGAGGAAGCCAAGGAGGTTTACCTCGAGGAAGCCGTGCCCGGCGAAGTGCTGGCACTCATCAAGGCCTACGCCGCCCAGGCCAGGAACCTGCAGGTCAGCAAGACCGACATCTCCGGCAGTTTCGTGGACGAGGAGGCCGGCAGCACGGTCCACTTCAGGATAAGCGGCATCACGCCGTCCGCGAAGACCGGGGACCTTTCCATCTTCAAGTTCAACACTTCCGGTCTCGGCTCCGACTGGGTCGTGACCGACCTCAGATAGAGCGTTCCGGAATATGGACAGAAAATGCATTCTTGCGGCCACGCTGTGCTTCCTCTGCACCGGCCTGGCCTTTCAGGCTTGCGCGCAGTCGCAGCAGAACAACGGGGAGCAGGTAACGGTCCGGGAGATCGTGGAGGTACATTCCACTCCTCCCAGGGTCCCCGATTTCGCAGTCTTCGCCGGAGACACCGTCTGGCTTGACGACCAGGACAGGTATGAGCGCATGGACCGCGAACTGCTTGCCTTCTCCTATATGCACACCACCTCCACCCTGATGCTCAAGCGGGCCGGGAAGTATTTCCCCGTCATCGAACCCATCCTGAAGGCGCAGGGGCTGCCCGACGACCTCAAGTACCTGATGGTCATAGAGAGCAACCTGGACCCCAAGGCCCTGTCCACCGCCGGTGCGGCCGGCCTCTGGCAATTCACCAAGAGCACCGCAAAGGAGTTCGGGCTTGAGGTGACCGCCGAGGTGGACGAACGCTATAACATTGAGAAAGAGACGCTTGCGGCCTGCAAATACCTCAAGAACGCATACGCGCGTTACCGCGACTGGATGACCGTGGCGGCAAGCTACAACGCCGGCCAGGGCGGCATCACCAAGCGCCTCGGCGAGCAGCACCAGAAGAGCGCCCTCGACCTCTGGCTCGTGGAGGAGACGGCGCGCTACATGTACCGTCTGCTCGCGGCCAAGATCATGTTCGAAGACCCCGCGGCCTTCGGTTTCGACGTAAAGGAAAAGGACAGGTATCCCTACATTCCGCCCAAGCGCGTCGTGAAGGTCAACGGCCCCGTCGAGAGCCTCGTGGACTTCGCCGAGAAGAACGGCGTCACCTATGCCCAGCTGAAGGCCGCGAACCTCTGGCTGCGCGACAGCAAGCTGGAGAACAAGGCCGGCAAGGAATACAGCATCATCATCCCGGGCAGGCGGTAGGACGGTCCGCGCCATCGAACGGAAATAATCCGTATATTTGTAGTCTATGACGAAGTATGACGATTTTTCCAGACTGGAGCTGAGCCTGCCGGCTTGCAGAAGCAACTACCGTTACTTCCGCTCGCTGCTCAGGCCTTCCACCAAACTTCTGGTACTCGTCAAGGCCAACGCCTACGGGCACGGCGCCGTGGAATTCGCATCAATGATGCAGGCCGAAGGCGCCGACTATCTCGCCGTGGCGCTCCCCGTGGAGGGGGTGGAACTCAGGAGGAACGGTATCTCCCTGCCCATCCTGGTGCTCACCGCCGGCACGGACTTCTTCCCGGAAATCATAGAGAACAGGCTGGAACCGGGAATCCCCAACCTCTACACCCTGCAGGCATTGTGCGATGAACTCGCGCGGCAGGGCATCAAGGATTTCCCCATACACATCAAGCTGGACACCGGAATGCACCGGCTCGGCTTCATGACAAGCGAAATCCCGGCACTGCTGGAATTCCTGCGGCAGCACTCCGAAGTGAAGGTGAAGAGCATCTACTCCCACCTCGCTGCCGCCGAGGACCCCGCGGAGGATGAATTCACCCGCGGCCAGATCTCGATGTACGAGGCCAATGCGCAGGCCATCACCGACGGGATAGGATACAGGCCCATGTGGCACCTGCTCAACTCCGCCGGCATAGAAAGGTTCGCGGAACACCAGCACGACATGGTGCGCCTGGGCATCGGCATCTACGGCATCAGCGCCCTGCCTTCGGTACACCTCTCCCCCGTCGCCAGCCTCAAGGTCAAGATACTGCAGATCAAGAAACTGCGTCCCGAGGACGGCACCATAGGCTACGGCCGCCACGGGCACGTCGCGCCGGAAGGCAGCGTGATCGCCACCATCCCCGTGGGTTACGCCGACGGCATAGACAGGCATCTCGGGTGCGGGGCCGCCAG
>JAEEGL012973631.1_pt1 | contig 29078 bp, 24 predicted proteins | sample 9134231 | NCBI WGS metagenome assembly JAEEGL01 (sample SAMN16246548, study PRJNA631951) | gut metagenome | biome: gut microbiome; feature: rumen; material: fiber-attached | host: Bos | place: Iran: Karaj | collected 2018-10 | reverse complement strand
TTCCTTATCGTAGACCTCGCTCAGCCAGTAGTTGGCGGTGATGGCGCCGGAGTTGGAGAGTATGAGACCGCCGACGGAGTAGGTGACGGTGGAGTTCTCCTTGACGCGCCAGTCGTTGATCTTGAGGTAGTTATCGACAAGATCCTTATAGTCGAGGAGGGTGGAGCCGACGTTGCGGATCTTCTCGCGCTGCTTGCGGTAGAGGATGTAGCTCTTCGCCACGTCCGCATAGCCCGCCTCGGAGAGGACCTTCTCGGCGCTGTCCTGAATGTCTTCAACGGCGATCTGATCGTTCTTGATCTTATCTTCGAAATCCGCGCAGACGCGAAGAGCCAGCATATCGATGATGCTGGGATGATACTGCTTTTTGCATGCGTCAAAGGCCTTGGTCAGAGCGGCGCTGATCTTCTTTATGTCGAACTCCGCAATTTTGCCGTCACGCTTTACTACACGGTACATGGGTTTATCGTCCTTTCTGATGGGTTATGAATATTGGTTATGAATGGTTTTCTGTTCCTTCGGCATGGCCGCGCGCCGGTTTTAGGCGCAATTTCCAGCCTGCCTTTTCATTATATCAAAGCAAAAAGCGTCTGTCAACAAGTTTTTCAATATAATGTGCTATATATTTCTAACGACCACAAGATGTTGTGTTAACGATGCTGACTTTAAAAAGGATCGTATTGAAAAACAAAGCAATACCGGCAAAACGCGCAAAAAAACGACCACAACATATTGTGGTCGCAGATTTGTTTTCATACAAGAGCTGACAGAAAAGAAATTAGTTTCAGATGACAAAAGGGACGGTTCTTTTTGTCATCAAACGGTTTCAGTCGCCTTCGTTGTTATAATTGTTCCGCGCAAAGAGAAGGGCGGAGCTTGTCAGACCGCATACCGCGGAGACGACGATAAGCACCTCGTTTATGCGGAGGAAGCGGTATTCCCGCTCCGTGATGGTGCGGATAACCGTATTGTGGCTCGTGATGCAGTATCCGCCATCCGCTCCGATTTGGGGTGATCCGCCATAAATGAACGACACGGCACCAGAGAGCGCTGCGAGGGCAAAGGCGGCGATCATCACTATGAATACCGCCGTGCTGAATCTCCCGCGATGGGGTAAGCCGAGCCTCGGTTTGCGCGACAGGCTGGATCCGGACAATGCGCCGAGAACAAGCGTTATAACAAACATAACGATGAAGTAAATCCCGGAGCCCTTTTGAATTACAAGCAAAACGGGGATCGCCGCAAGCGAAACGAACCACACGATATGACAGAGCAAACAGACTGTTTTTGAAACGGGAACGGGTCGTTCTTCCCTGGAAGGAAGCAGATCGCGCATTTCGTTGCCTAACATTTCCATTATCAAAGCCCCCGGATCTGCGCGTGCTTTACGTGCGGCTTCACGATCTCGAGATACCTTTGCATCTCCTCCTTCGTCGGCGCGTCGAAGCCCTTGTAGAGGACGGTGTCGCGGTCGGCAAAGGGCTGAAGGTAATAGTTGTCCGCGCCCTCTATCAGCTTCGCGATATTTATAAAGGAAGCCTCGTCGTGCAGGGGGGATACGACCGTTGTGCGGAACTCATACGGTATGCGCCCCTCAAGGAGTATCGCTATGCTTTGTTTTATCGCGTCAAGATCCATTTCTTCCCTGCCGCAGGTGAGGGCGTAGCGGTCGAGGTCGTTCTTCACGTCCATCGCAATGTAATCGGCGAGCCCTTCGTCGATGAGCGACGCCAGCCTTTCGGGGTGTGTGCCGTTGGTATCGAGCTTTACAAGAAAGCCCATATCCTTAACCTTTTTTATCAGCTCCGGGAGCTCCGGGCGGAGCAGCGCCTCGCCGCCGGTGAACACCACGCCCTCCAGCATACCGCGCCGTTTTTCGAGGAACGAAAGGAGCTCCTTATCGTCCATCACGGCGGGGGCGGCGCCCCACAGCTCGCTGTTGTGGCAGAACGGGCAGCGAAGATCGCATCCGGAAAGAAACACCGTGCAGGCCATCCTGCCCGGGTAGTCCAATAATGTCAGCTTCTGGATCCCGTTGATCTCCATTTTATTCCTCCGGCTTGATTTTTGTATGATTGTATCATCACGCAGGATGATTAACAAGGGGGTTTTTGGCGGTTTTTTATCCGAACGGCCGCGGCATTGAACGAAATAAAAACTTATTTGGTTTGTCTTGACGGATATATTTTTTTCTGCTAAAATAATAAAGTTAATTATATCATACCCAACAGGAAGGTTTTATATGGATTTATTTGACAAATGTTCCAACTCTCTTGTTGAAAGCAGCAGAGCCGCGGGTATCTACCCTTATTTCCATTGTCTCGAATCAAGGCAGGACGTCGAGGTCATAATGGAGGGCAAGCGCCGCATAATGCTCGGCTCCAACAACTATCTCGGCCTCACAACCAATCCCCGCGTTATAAAGGCGGGCGTCGAAGCCCTTGAAAAGTACGGCAGCGGCTGTTCGGGCTCCCGCTTTTTGAACGGCACTCTTGAGCTGCACGTTCAGCTTGAGGAGGAGCTTGCGGAATTCCTCAACAAGGAAGCTGTCATGACGCTTTCGACGGGCTTCCAGTCGAACCTCGGCATTATCAGCGCGATAGTCGGCAGGAACGACTACATGATCTGCGATAAGGAGAACCACGCCTCCATCTACGACGGCTGCAAGCTCTCCTACGGCAAGATGCTCCGCTACCGCCACGCGGATATGGAGGATCTGGAGGCGCAGCTTCAGCGCGTTCCCGAGAGCGCGGGCAAGCTCATAATCACCGACGGCGTGTTCTCCATGGGCGGCGATATAGCAAAGCTTCCCGAGATAGTCGAGCTCGCGCATAAGTACGGCGCGAGGGTGATGGTGGACGACGCTCACGGTCTGGGCGTGCTCGGCAGGAACGGCCGCGGCACGGCCGATTATTTCGGGCTCACCGATCAGGTCGATATCATCATGGGCACTTTCTCAAAGAGCCTCGCCTCGATAGGCGGCTACGTTGCGGGCGATTACCGCGTTATCGATTACGTCCGCCATTGTTCAAGGCCCTTCATATTCTGCGCTTCGATACCGCCCGCGTCCTGCGCGACGGCGCTGGAGGCGCTCCATATAATGAAGGAGCAGCCCGAACTGCAGGCAAGGCTGATGGGGCTTGCCTCTCACATGAGGAAGGGTCTCCGCGAGCGCGGCATCGCCATCCGCGACAGCATCACGCCCATTATCCCCATCTACACCTACGAGGCGGAGCGCACGCTCGTCAAGGCCAAGGAGCTCTACGATAACGGCGTTTACGTCAATCCCGTACTGCCGCCCGCCACTCCCGCGGACGAGTGCCTGCTGCGCACCAGCTACATGGCGACCCATACCGAGGCGCTGCTTGACGAAGCCCTCGATATAATCGAGAAGGTCATCAAGGAATAAGATTTAAGGCCGTCCGCCCGGGCGGCCTTTTCAAGAGGTGTATCATGCGTATCGTTCTCATCACCGGCGCCACGAGCGGGATAGGTCTTGCCATGGCGGAAATATTCTCCGGGAAGGGCGACAGGGTCTATGCGCTGGCAAGGCGCGCGGCCGCTCTGCCGGAAGGGGTGAAGTTCATCCCCTGCGACGTTACGGATGAGGAAATGGCTAAAGCCGCCGTTTCGGAGGTGGTCTCCCGCGAGGGAAAGGTCGATATCCTCGTCAACAACGCGGGCTTTGGCATTTCGGGAGCCGTGGAATTCACCGAGCTTGAAGACGCCAAAAAGCAGTTCGACGTCAATTTCTTCGGCATGGTGAATATGACAAAGGCGGTCCTTCCCGTGATGCGCGCTTCGGGCGGGGGAAGGATAATCAACATGAGCTCCGTCGCGGCGGTCACCCCGATACCGTATCAGACCTATTATTCGGCTTCGAAGGCGGCGATCAACTGCTACACGATGGCGCTTCAGAACGAGGTGCGCGGCCATAATATCAAGGTCTCCGCGCTGATGCCGGGCGACGTCAAAACGGGCTTCACCGCGGCAAGGAGGAAATCCCTCGAGGGCGCAGAAGTCTATCCCGCGCTCGAAAAGTCCGTTAAGACCATGGAGCATGACGAGCAGAACGGCATGGCGCCGTCGCAGCTTGCAAAGAGGGCGTATTCCATTTCCAAAAAGCGCAGCCCCAAGCCGCTCTATTCCTGCGGCCTTTCTTACAGGCTCTTCTGCGTGCTGGCAAAGCTGCTGCCAAACAGGTTCGTGAACTGGATATTGAGTAAGCTGTACGGGTGACGGAAATATGTAAAAAGCCCCGCGCTTTAAGCGAGCAAAGCGAGCGTCGCCCAACGTGCAACACAAAACCTTCGGTTTTGTTAATCGAGAAAGCATTTCGGGAAACCCTCATGCTTTCTCGCCCGCCGAGTGGGCGTGACGCGCCGCGAGAGGCGCGTAACCGCGATGATTCAAGCCCGTCGAACTCACGGGGCGGGCCCGGCCGCCCGTTCTCGGACTTTTTGACCGTTCACCGGACGGTCAAAATCGCTCCGCGACCATCCTCGAACCTCCTGCGAGATAATTCCGCTGCAACTGAATAAACAAGATCCGCACAGAGCAATCGACCTCTGTGCCGTTTTTTTACGGTTTTTAACCTACAACCGACAATTAAAAAAGCCTTGCGGGGAGAGAAAGCCCTCGTCTGCCGCAAAGCTTTTTAATTGCTGATTGCACATTGCTGATCGCTAATCCCCGATTCCCGACTCCGTCAGCCTCATGACCTTCGTTGCGACCTCGCTTATGAACTTGCGGTCGTGCGTAACGGCTATTATGCAGCCGCCGAAATCGTGCAGTATCCGGCGTATCACGGGATTGGACAGCGGCGAGAAATTGCGCGTCGGCTCGTCCAGGAGCAGCACGCTGCAGCCGTCGAGCGCCATCTTGACGAAGAGCAGCTTCGCCTTCTGCCCGCCGGAAAGCTCCGTCAGGCGGCTCTCGGCCTCGTCCTTTGTAAAGCGCACGCTGCCGAGGTACGTTCGCGCGCGGGTCACGGACTCCTTATCGCCGGCCGGAGCGAGGAAGTCTATCGGCGAAGCATAGCCTTCGAGCAGATCGAAATAGTTCTGCGGCATATAGAAAACGCGTATGTCGCGGCGCTTTGAAAGCTCCGCCTCCAGCATCCGCAGGAGCGTCGTTTTGCCAATGCCGTTGCGGCCGATTATCGCCAGATGATCCGAGGCGTCCACGTTCAGATCGAAGCCCTTCGTCAGCCGCTTCCCGTCCGGGGAATACAGCCCCTCGCAGGAAAAACGCAGTATCTCCTTGCGCTTTGGCAGGCTGACGGGCGGCAGGTCGATGTCTATCTGCCATTCGCTCACGGGCGCTTCGGTAAGGGACTCGCGCTCCTTTTCGAGCCTGCGTCCCTGGCTCATCACCGAATGCATCTTCTTTTTGAGCAGACGCCCCGTCGAGGGATCCTGCCGCGAGAGGTTCCTCTGCGCGGAATCTACCTTTTCGTAGATCTCGCGCCAGCGCTCCTCCTTCTTTTTCTGCTCCGCGTGCTCGAAGGCGGAGACCTGCGCCTGATGCGCAAAAGCGCGCTCGCGCGAAGCCATGTATTCGCGGTACGGGACGTTCGCCACGGTGTGCCTTGCGACCTTCTTGTGATGGACGTGCTCTATGTGTATAACGGCGGTCGCGGTGTTCTCGATCAGCGTTTCGTCGTGCGAAACGAACAGCACGCCGCCGTCGAAGGAGTTGATGAAGCCTTCGAGCCATTCGAGGGTATCGAGATCGATATCGTTCGTGGGCTCGTCCAAAAGGAGCATGTCGGGCTCGTCCAAAAGCAGCTTCACGATGCGCAGCTTTACCCGCTCGCCGCCGGAGAGCGTAGAAAGCGGGCGGCTCTCATATACCGAGGAGGGATCGAGCCCGAGCTCCGCGGCGATCGCCTCCGCGCGCCATTCCTCCCCGGGGCGCAGGCCCAGATGGTCGCGGATGGAGACCGCGCTTTCCGCCGCGGTAAGCTCCTGCGCAAGGTAGCCAATGCGGTGCCCCCCGCGAGTGATCGAGCCTGTGTACTCCGCGTGGGAAGCGATCAGCGCGGGATCCGCGGCAAGCTTTAAAAGGGTCGATTTGCCGTTGCCCTCCTCGCCTATAACTACCGTGCGGTCGCCGGGATTAAGGGTAAACGAAAGACCGTCGACGAGCGTGCGCCCGTTTGCGGTCAGAAATATGGAAACGTCATTGAATTGTATCATGGAAAGCACCTCGCTTGAAAACACGCCGAATCGAGCCGCGGCAAAAGCTGCGGCAGTTGAAGATGAGAAACTGTGTTATCGGCAAATGGTCAAGCCGGGGTACCTCCTTTTTTTTATTCTGTCGGATTATAACATAAAGCGCGGGGATTTTCAACCCCCCGCGCACGGATATCAGAAGAAGAGCTTTTTCCTGAACGCTTCGTTCTTCCTGTATATATGCCCCACGATCAAAACCGCGATGCTCAATATCCCGCAGGATACGGCGGCGTAGAGCGACCAGTCGAGGCGTATGCTCTTATGCAGGAACAGTTCGATGAGTATCTGCAGCGCGATAACGTAAACCATCAGTATCAGCAGCACTATTATCATCTTCAGCGTAAGCGAGGCGCGCTTTGAGAGCAGTATCAATTCCACGCCTATCACGGCCGCCCCCGTGACCGCCGTGAGCGGCAGCGCGAAGAGCCAGTACCAGCGCCCGCCGAGCAGCACGTGCAGCACAAAGAGGAATACCGCGGTCTCTATAACGCCGAAAAGCGTAAAGAGCCAGATCCTCGGGTTCTTGAAGAAGCAGGGGAACACCGCCGCCATGAATACGAACGCTATCGAGGCGGCGGGGATGAGCGACCAGGTAAGCCGCCCGTCCTCGATCAGATCGACGAGCAGCACCGAGATCACGGGTATGGCGAGCAGGAGCGAGAGCACCTTTGCCGCGGTTATCCTCAAAACGCGGTGGCGCACCTTCTCGATCTCTTTGGGATACGGAGTTTCGGCGGAATCGTCGAACGCCGCGGCGGGGTTGATCACCTCCACGCCGCAGAGCGGACAGCGCTTTTCGGAAGCGCCGAGCTCGACTCCGCAGTTGACGCAGTAACTCATAAAACCTCCAAAGAAAACTAATAACTAATAACTAATAACTAATAACTAGCCCTTGTTGCTTTCCACCTTCACATGGACGCCCATCTTCACCAGCCGGGTGAAGAAAGCGCGCTCCAGGAAGCTCTCTTCTATCGTTCTTGTGAAATTGACCACGAGCTTGCCGTCGTAGCCGACCGCGGCGCAGGCAACGGGGTTTTCGATGAGCGAGCCGAGCATGAAATCGAACCGCTCGACGTGTTCGCGCATGGGTTCGGGCAGCTGCACGAGGCCGAGATTTGAAAGGCAGGTGGTCGATTTCCTGTCTCCCTCCACGCGGTAGGCGATGCTCATTATCGGGTTCTTTATGACGCGCGGCACGAGGCGCATGAAGACGTTCTTTTCGATGCCGACGTTGCTCGCGACCTTCGCCGCCAGCCTGTGCGGATCTGTGCCGAGCTTGAGCTGATGATGCACTATCTGCACCGCTTCGTCAAAGCTGTATTCGCCGAGGCGCGTATCGAGGCCGACGTTCGCGTAGTTGGCGAAATTGCGCAGCGTCCTGCAGTTGAAGAGCTTTCGCAGATTGACGGGTATCGTAAGCTTTACCGGGCGGCGGCGCTGGAAGAACTCGTTCTTCGCGTTCTTCCAATCCATGGCGGCAAAGAGCAGCACCGTGGAAAGATATTCCGTCACGGTCACGTTGTGCTCCTTCGCCATCTGCGCGATCTCGTCCGCGTCGAGTATGCCCGCCGTAACGTGCAGAAAATCCTTTGAAGGAGTGCCGTTGAGGTGATATGCGCGGCATGAGGGCTCGGGTACGGCCTTCGGGCCGGCATGGGCAAGGAAGCCGTCCGCAAGCTCCTCTTCGGAGGCCTGAACGGAGCAGTCGAGTATATCCCCGCCGCGGGGGACCTTTTTGCCGTATTTGAGCTCTATGTATTCGGCGGTCAGCGTCTTGAGGAACGAAAGCCCGCCCGCGCCGTCCGTTATGACGTGGAATATCTCCACCGCGATCCTGCAGCCGTAAACGCGCACGCGGAACGCAAAGCCGCCGTTCTCGCGGAAGTTCATGCGGGCGCAGGGGTTCTGCACGTCGTCCTTTATTTCCGGCGCGCCGGAAAGCTTGTCGAGATAATACCAGAAAAAGCCGCGCCTCAGGCGCATGCCGAAATTGGGGAACCTCGCCGTCGTGCGCAAAAGCGCGCGCTTTAATATCTGACGGTCCACCGGCTCGTCAAGCGTGACCGAAACGCGGAAAAGCGCGTTCCAGCCCTCCGTCTGCGCGGGGGGATAGATCTTTGCCGCGTTGTCGAGCGGCAGCCACAACTGCGGGCGTTTTCTCTTTTTGCTTTCCTGCTTCATACGGGGTATTGTATCATATCAAAAAATAATTTGCAAGAACATTATACCTAATTTGCAAAATTAGATTGACCGACGCCGCCGGTTTTCGGGAGCGAAGGGGCGGCCGTTATCAATATATACTGCCGCGCGCTTGAAAAACGGGCGGTTTAAATGTATAATTACTGTGTCCGTTTACGGACGACCGATGCTGTAAATCATTTCTATGGAGGTTTTCATGGATTATAAATTGAGTCCGGAGCACCTTATGGCAAGGACGCTCTTCTCCGAATTCGCGGAGAACGAAGTCAAGCCCTATGCCGAAGAGGTGGATGAAACGGAAGAGTTCCCCAGAGGAACCGTTCAGAAGCTGCAAAAATACGGCTTCATGGGCATCCCCATCCCGCGCGAATTCGGCGGTCAGGGCTGTGACAGCCTTACTTACGTCATGTGCGTGGAGGAGATATCGAAGCGCTGCGCTACGACGGGCGTCATCGTTTCCGCGCATACCTCGCTCTGCTGCGATCCGATACTGAAATTCGGCACTCCCGCGCAGAAGGAGGAGTATCTTAAGCCCCTCGCCTCCGGCGAGAAGCTGGGCGCGTTCGCTTTGACCGAGCCCAACGCCGGCACCGATGCGGGCGGCGTGGCGACCAGGGCCGTACTGGAAGGCGAGGAGTACGTTATAAACGGCTCCAAGATATTCATAACCAACGGCAAGGAGGCCGATATCTACATCATATTCGCCCTGACCGATCCCTCAAAGGGCACCAAGGGCATGGCGGCGTTCATTGTGGAAAAGGGCACCCCGGGCTTCACCTTCGGCACCAAGGAGAAGAAGATGGGCATCCGCGGCTCCTCCACTTATGAACTGATATTCCGCGACTGCCGCATCCCGCGCGAGAATATGCTCGGCGCCGACGGCAAGGGCTTCTCGATAGCCATGGCCACTCTTGACGGCGGAAGGATAGGCATCGCCGCGCAGGCGCTGGGTATTGCGGAGGGCGCGCTCGAAGCGACCGTGGCGTACGTCAAGCAGAGGAAGCAGTTCGGCAGGACTCTCGCGCAGTTCCAGAACACGCAGTTCACGCTCGCGAACCTTGCGACCAAGGTCGAGGCGGCGAAGCAGCTCGTCTACAAGGCGGCGCTCGCCAAGGATACGCAGAAGCGCTATTCGGTCGAGGCTGCTATGGCAAAGCTCTTCGCGGCGGAGACCGCGATGGAGGTCACGACGAAGTGCGTGCAGCTCCACGGCGGCTACGGCTACACCCGCGAATACGCCGTCGAGCGCATGATGCGCGACGCGAAGATCACCGAGATCTACGAGGGCACCAGCGAGGTGCAGCGGATGGTCATCTCGGGCAGCCTCTTGAACTGAGCATTATTCCGTGCGCTTCAGCGCATACCGTTCGCTCCAAGAGCGAATATCGTGTTTGAGCGAAAGCTCGAACATATCGATCGCCGCAAGGCGAATATCGATAAAGCATCTTATTGCGTAAGCAGCTCGAAACGATATGTCCGCTTTTCGGACACGATATGAAAAGCAGGGGCTTTTCACGATATGTTTTCTTTGAAAACACGGTATTTTGCGCACGGCGCAAAACGAAAAGGAGAAGATATGATAAACATAGTAGTATGCATCAAGCAGGTCCCCGACACCAACGAGGTCAAGCTCGATCCCAAGACGGGCACTCTGATCCGCGATGGAGTTCCCTCAATAATGAATCCCGACGATAAGGCGGGCCTTGAAGCGGCGCTTCGCATCAAGGATGAGCTGGGAGCGGTCGTAAGGGTCGTTTCCATGGGCCCAGCTCAGGCGGACGCCGTGCTGCGTGAAGCGCTCGCCATGGGCGCGGACGAAGCCTATCTCATCAGCGACCGCGCTTTCGGCGGCGCCGATACCTGGGCGACGAGCTCCACCATAGCGGCGGCGGTAAAAAAGCTCCCCTATGATATAGTCTTCACCGGCCGTCAGGCGATCGACGGCGATACCGCGCAGGTCGGCCCGCAGATGGCGGAGCACCTGGGCATCCCCAACGTAAGCTACGCGGAGGAGATCCGCGTGGTCGGCGACAGCCTCATAGTAAAGAGGCAGTTCGAGAACAGCTATCAGGTAGTCAGGGTCAAGATGCCCTGCCTCGTTACCGCGCTGACCGAGCTCAACCGCCCCCGCTACATGACTCCCGGCGGCATATTCAGCGCCTACCGCGAGAAGCAGGTCACGGTCTGGACGCGCCCCGACGTGCCCGTGGACGATTCGAACATCGGCCTCAAGGGTTCGCCCACCCGCGTCAAGGAGAGCTTCCCCAAGGCATTGAAGGGCAAGGGCGAGGTAGTCACCATGGACGCCGAGGCCGAGGCCGACTGGCTTGTGGAGAGGCTTCGCGAGAAGTTTGTTATCTGAGGGAAAAACGGATTGCATCTTTGCTTGAAAGGGCAGACGTTAAGCGAGCATCGCTCGCGTCGCCCAACGTGCAACACAAAACCTTCGGTTTTGTTAATCGAGAAAGCATTTCGGGGAAACCCTCATGCTTTCTCGCCCGCCGAGTGGGCGCCCACGGCGCGAGAGCCGCGGGACCGCGATAAACCAAGCAAGATGTACCGCTCCTGCGAGACATATCCCGGCAGCATACGTGGACTGCTTTTAAAATGAGCGCATCCTCGGCAAAACGGAAAAGCTCGCCGGTGAACCGAAAAGATTCGACAAAGATGCAATAATCCGAACAGAGGTGATAATAAAAATGAGTGAATTTTCCGAATACAAAGGCGTTTACGTATTCATACAGCAGGTCGAGGGCGTTATCGCTCCCGTTTCCTTCGAGCTGATCGGCAAGGCGAGGGAGCTGGCTAAAGCCCTCAACACCTCCGTTTCCGCGGTGCTCTGCGGCTATAACGTTGGCGCTCTGACCGACGAGCTGGGCGAGTACGGCGCGGATACCGTCGTGCTTATCGACGATCCGGCCCTCGAAAGCTACATGACCGAGCCCTACGCGCACGCTGTTTACAGCGCGATAGAGTTCTTCAAGCCCGAGATATTCCTCTACGGCGCAACGACCATCGGCCGCGATCTTGCTCCCCGCGTTTCCGCGAGGGTGCATACCGGCCTCACCGCCGACTGCACGAAGCTCGCCATCGATCCCGAAACGGGCAGGCTCCTTATGACCCGCCCCGCGTTCGGCGGCAACCTTATGGCGACCATAATCTGCCCCGATTTCCGTCCGCAGATGGCGACCGTCCGCCCCGGCGTTATGCAGAGGTGCGAGCGCGAGGAGGGAAGGCGCGCGAGAGTGCTGCCCTTCGGCGTTAAGTTCGAGCGCAACGATAACTATATCGAGATACTCGACGTGATCAGGAAGATGAACGAGGCGGTCGATATCTCCACCGCGAAGATACTCGTTTCCGGCGGCCGCGGCATGGGCTCAAAGGAGAATTTCCAAATGCTCTACGATCTTGCCGAAGCGCTTGGCGGCCGCGTTGCCGCTTCCCGCGCGGCGGTCGACGCCGGCTGGGCCGATAAGGAGATGCAGGTCGGTCAGACTGGCAAGACCGTCCGTCCCAAGCTCTATATCGCCGTAGGCATTTCGGGCGCTATCCAGCACCTTGCCGGCATGGAGGAGAGCGAGATAATCATCGCCATCAACCGCGACGAGACCGCGCCGATATTCAACGTCGCCGATTACGGCGTGGTGGGCGACCTCAATAAGGTCGTTCCCATGCTCACCGAAAAGCTCAGAGCGATGAAGGAAAACGCCTGACGCTTTTTTCGGGGCGTGATATTCCGCGCGGCGGAGGAAAAAAATAACGCATCGGATCCAAGCCGGGAGAAGGATCTCTCCCGGCTTGACGTGCAATATGGCGCATTTCGAAAAATATATTTTCTGCGCGCTTAAAGATAAGCCGATTTTTTGCGTCTTATATAGTGAAGGTCCTGCAAAGCGATGGGTGACTTTGATGCTGAAGTCAGAAAAAGTAGGTATGAACGACGGTAGAATAATCGCACTGTTCAATAAGAGGGATGAGGCAGCTGTCGAGGCTGTCAGGCAGAAGTTCGGAGGGCTGTGCCGCAGCCTGATATCGAACGTGCTTTCGGATGAACGCGACGTTGAAGAATGCTTATCGAGCGTTTATTATAAGCTCTGGTCGAGCATCCCGCCCGCTTCTCCTAAGGACCTCACCGCGTACGTGGCAAAGACGGCTCGAAACGAAGCGCTGTCGAGATATCGCGCGAATACGGCAAAGAGGAATCTCGCAGTGACCGTGACGCTTGAAGAGCTTAAAAACAGTCTTGCTTCAAACGAAAACGCCGAGGATGAACTCGACGCTAAGGCGATCGCAAAGGCGGTGGAGGGGTTTGTGCTCCGCCTTCCGCCGCTGCAAAGGAAGGTGTTTATGAGGCGCTACTGGTTCTTTGACAGCCTGAATGATATCGCAAAGCTTTCAGGCGTAAGTGAAGAGCGCGTTGAACAGCTCCTTGCAAGGACCAGAAGGGAGCTTCGCCGCTATCTTATCAAGGAGGAATACATTTATGAGTAAGGATCCTATTGAAGTTTCCGCAGCCCTCGGCGAGATGGATGATTCCGTCGTTTCAGAGGCAGCTTTTGCCGGCAAAAAGAAGAAACGAATAAAATGGCTGACAGCCGCGGCAGCGCTGGTGCTGATAGTCGCCGCCGCGATAGCCGTACCCCGGCTGATAAAGCCCAAGGAAGGGAACGTTTCCGCGCAGCAGCCCGCGGAAGATACCGTGCGCGAAACGGCTCCCGCAGTGCAGGATAAGGAAGCCGAACCCACAGCAGCTCCAGAGCCGGTTTATACGACCGCCGAACCTTTTGAGACTCCCGCTCCATCGGCGCTTTCCTCCAAAGAGGAGGTCTTCAGCGACGTCATATCGTTAAAAACGGCGGTGTTCTCCGGCACGCATTCCGAGGGCGACGCGCTCCATGATCTTTCCTATATCTACATGCCCACAAGGGTGCCCTATGGCGCGGAGTTTGAGGAGATAACGATAACTTCCGGTTATGCTGTGGTCACATACAGGATCTCCCACGAGTACGGTCCCGATATCGATGAGGACGATCCGGAGGGCTATCCCGACAGGTTCGTGTTCATCTGGCGCAGGGACTGGGAGCCGGGTTCTGCCGAAGAGGTCGCTGCCTCGCTGTATAACGAGCTGGCCGGTTACTTCATGCACGAAAAGGACGGCTTCTGGACCTTCCAAAGCGGGCTTGAGATAATGGGTGTATGGGAGGAGGACGGCCGCGGCTTCGAGCTGATAATGCCCTGCGGCTACGATCCCAAGGATATGCTGGATTACAGGGGCATGGTAAAGGTCGACCTCAGCCGGGTGGATGAGCACGATCCGTACGTAGGGCTTGAAGACGATTGTTATCTGCAGCTTGAGGACGGAGGACTTGTATTTGCTCCCCGCTCGTCTTTCGCGTACGGCACTACCTATTATAAGCCCGAGGACGGCGGCGAGGGTATCATGCTTAACGCCGACGGAGTAAGCTTTATCGCCAGCATCCTCCCGGAGGAGAGGGGCTACGACAATATTATGCCTGCGTTCCCGAAAGTAGGGAGAATGTTCGATACCGTGCTTCGTGAAAACTCGAGCGTCTCCGTGATCGACGTTTACGATCCCATCACCCTTGATCCCATCGCGCTCAACACGAGCATGGATAATCTGCGCGATATCGCGAACGGAAACCTCAGCCCCGATATGCAGGACTATATCTTCGGCGACTGCCGCGGATGCGTGCTCGTATGCATGACCGTAGTCCATCAGGGCGATTATATCGATGAGATCGGTCAATACGAGACCGACGCATACTACTGCGGATTCATTCTCGAGTGCGGGCAATAGGCTCATTCAATTAGGGATATACGGTCTCAAAAGGTATCTTTCAGCGCCCTGCTTCGTTAAAAATGCTCGAAAGACTCTCCGAGTATTACTGCGCTTTTGCCTCGCATGGCGCGAAAATCTCCTCTTTTGAGACGCTGCGCGGTTTTCAACTGATAAGATCAATAAGCAAAGCCCCGGGAAATAAAACATTCTCGGGGCTTTTAGTATCGTATGCCGTTTCAGTCAGCCGAAAACCCGCATCTCCCTAAGTGAATGAACCTTTGACGCCGCAGCCGGGAAAAGCCAGGGATGAGCATAAAAAGAACAGAACAAAAACCGCGGCGGTCCACAATCGACATGGACCGCCGCGTTTTATGTCAACCATCTATATAGACCGCGCGGGGCAAGGTTTTCTCGCCTCGCTCGGAGTATTCGGTCGAATGGGGGATCCCGCTCGCGCCATGGGCGAAAGCGGGCGAGGACTGCGTTTCCGGTTTTCTTCAGCGCGGCCCCGGGGCTTTCAAATATTAAACGCACGAACCGCGCCCCGGGTTCCCGGATTTCGGAAATATATTTATCGAACCGATGAAAAAACATGTTGACATATTCATATGAATGGATTATCATATGAATAGTGATTCATGATTGAAAAGAGGAAGGCAATATGGCACATAAGCACGATCATTCCGAAGCGATAAAGACCGTTGAGGCGCAGCTCCCCTCCGACGAGCTGCTCTGCGATCTCGGGGATCTTTTCAAGCTCTTCGGCGACACAACTAGGATGAAGATACTTTATTCGCTCTTCGAGTCAGAGCTCTGCGTCTGCGCGATAGCGGAGCTTTTGAAGATGGAGCAGTCGGCGATCTCGCATCAGTTGAAGATACTGAAGGACGCCAAGCTCGTCGGATCGAGAAGGAGCGGCAGGAACACCATCTATTATCTGGCGGACGATCACGTCAGGTCGATAATCTATCAGGGCTTCGAGCATCTGACCGAGGAAAAGAAGGATTGAGAAAGGGGTACCGGCATGAAAAAGACGTTTAAGGTTGAGGATCTGGACTGCGCGAACTGCGCGCTGAAGGTTGAAAACGGCATTAAAAAGCTTGAAGGCGTGAAGGACGCCTCCGTCAGCTTCATGATGCAGAAGATGACGATTGAGGCGGAGGAGGGCGTTGATTTCGACGCGCTCATGAAGCGCGTGGTCAAGCTCTGCCGCAAGGTCGAGCCGGATATGACGATCGTATTATGACGCGCAGGCAAAAGAAAAACCTTATAAGGATAATCGTTTCGGCGGCGCTCTTTGCTTCTGCGCTGGCGTTAAGGCATTTCTGGCCGGCGTTCGGCCTCGGAGAGCTGCCCTTCTGGGGCGAGCTCGCGATGTTCCTTCCGGCGTACCTTATCGCGGGATACGACGTTATTCTGAAGGCCGTCAGGAACATAGCCCACGGTCAGGTTTTTGACGAGAACTTCCTCATGGGGCTGGCGACCGTCGGCGCTTTTGCCGTCGGCGAATACCCGGAGGCGGCCGCCGTAATGATTTTCTACCAGACGGGCGAGCTGTTCCAGAGCGTCGCCGTCGGACGCAGCCGCAGATCGATCTCCGCGCTGATGGATATACGCCCCGAGCGCGCCTGCGTGATCCGCGAAGGCGTTGAAACGGAGGTCTCGCCCGAGGAGGTCATGGTGGGCGAAACGATCGTTGTGCGCGTCGGCGAAAGGATACCGCTCGACGGAGTCATCACGGAGGGCTCGACTTCGCTCGACGTCGCCTCGCTCACGGGCGAATCGATCCCGCGGGACTGCTCTGCCGGCGAGAACGTCGTTTCCGGCGCGGTGAACGTCGGAGGAGTCATAAAGGTAAGGACGACGGGCGTCTATTCCGAAAGCACCGTCGCAAGGATACTGGAGCTCGTCGAATCCGCCTCTTCGAGAAAGGCCAAGGCGGAGAACTTTATCACACGCTTCGCCAAATACTACACCCCCGCTGTGGTAATAGCGGCGGTGCTGCTCGCAGTGCTGCCGCCCCTCTTATTCCGCGGGAGTTGGGCGGAATGGATACGCCGCGCGCTGATATTCCTCGTCGTTTCCTGCCCCTGCGCGCTCGTCATTTCCGTGCCGCTCTCGTTTTTCTGCGGCATGGGCGGCGCTTCTAAAAAGGGCGTGCTCATAAAGGGCTCGACTTTCGTAGAGGCGCTTTCCAAGGTGCGCACGGTCGTTTTCGATAAGACGGGCACTCTCACCAAGGGGAGCTTTTCCGTTTCGGATATCCACACCAACGGCGATTCAAAGGCGGAGCTGCTCGATATCGCCGCGCTCGCGGAGAGCTATTCGGATCATCCGATAGCGCACTCCATCGTCCGCGCCCACGGCGGGCATCTCGATCCCGAACGCATTGGCGAGGTGAAGGAGCTGGCCGGTCTCGGCATCAGCGCCGTTATTGACGGCAGGCTCGTACTGGCCGGCAACGAGAGGCTTATGGAGTCCGCCGGGCTTACCCCGGTCTGCCACGAGGGCTGCGGCGAGCACGTGACGGGCACCTGCGTGCATATCGGCACGGAAGGAAAGTACCTCGGGCATATAATGATATCCGACGAGGTGAAGGAGAATTCCGCCAAAGCGGTTATGGCGCTCAAAAACGCCGGAATGAAGACCGTAATGCTTACAGGCGATACCGAACAGGTCGGGCAGAAGGTCGCGGGCGGGCTCGGCATCGACGAGGTGCACGCGGAGCTCCTGCCGCAGGATAAGGTGGGAATAGTCGAAGGGATGCTCGAAGAGAACGACGGAGCGCTTGCGTTCGTCGGCGACGGCATCAACGACGCGCCTGTGCTCTCCCGCGCGGACGTGGGCTTCGCCATGGGCGCGCTCGGCTCCGACGCGGCAATAGAGGCGGCCGATATAGTAATAACCGACGACGACCCGGAAAAGGTGCCGCTCGCCGTGCGCATCGCAAAGAAGACCATGCGCATAGTCAAACAAAACATAGCCTTCGCGCTTGCGGTAAAGCTCATAGTGCTGATACTCGGTGCGCTCGGCTTTGCGAATATGTGGATAGCTGTCTTCGCCGACGTGGGCGTTTCGGTGATAGCGATACTCAACGCGATAAGGGCGTATAAGGTTTGAATTCCGTTTATATGGAAAAGGCCCGAATAAAACGCGATATCTCCGGTATGCGGCAAGGCCGCCCGGAAAACAAAAAGGCATGATAAGCAAATATCACGCCTTTTTTGTATCTCGAAAACCCCGCCATAGTGGCGGGGTTCCGTAAAGGTTTACCGATGAGGCAGTTACAAAAAACTCCTGATGTGTTAAAGTAAGAGCGTGACCTGCCAGTTACGCCGAAACCACATCAGGAGGACATTAAAATGCAGAAGCAAAATAATGACAGTAACACTTTAGCACATACCAAGTGGAATTGCAAATACCATGTTGTATTTGCACCGAAGTATAGAAGAAAAGTATTCTATGAAGAAAAACGTGCCGAAATAAGAGAGATAATAAGACAATTATGCCAGTGGAAAGGAGTAGAGATAATAGAGGGCGAAGTATGCCCGGACCACATACACCTGTTGCTGAGCATACCGCCCAAAATGAGCGTTTCGGGATTTATGGGATACCTGAAGGGGAAGAGTAGTCTGATAATATTCCAGAAATATGGGAACATGAAGTTTGCATACCGAAACCGCGAATTTTGATGCCGTGGCTACTATGTAGACACGGCGGGGAAGAACACAGCTGCAATAAAAGAATACATACAAAACCAATTAAAGATAGATAAGGAAACGGATCAGCTAAGCATATTTGGCCCGAGAGACCCGTTTACGGGTAGCAAATAATCCATTGCGTGCTGGCAGGCACCCTATGCCCACGTGTGGGCCGCCAGTATTATGAGGGCTATGCCCGAAAATGAAATACCCCCGGCTATGCCGGGGGATCATTATTCTGCAGTTTATTCCGGAGATCCGGCGTTTATCATTTCACGAGCTCCTTCACGAACTCCATAAACGCTTTGGCGGCGGGGGAAACGAGGCGGTTCGGGCGCGAAACGATGCCTATGGTGCGGTGGAAGGGCGGATCGAGCTCCATCACGGCGACGTTGTCCTCGCGGCCTTCAAGCATGAGCTCGGGCAGTATGGTCATGCCGAGCCCCTTTTCAACCATCGAAAGGGCGGCGTGATCGTCCGAAAGCGCGTATCTGACGCGCGGGCTGACGCGGCAGGAGCGGAATATGCCGCCGATATCGTAATTCGAGCCCTCGCCGGGGATTATGAAATCCTCCGAGGCGATAAGCCCGACGGGAAGGCTGCTCATGCCGGCGAGCGGATGATCCTTCGGAAGCACGGCAAGGAGCCTGTCGCGCGTCAGCTCGCTGAATTTGAGGTCGCGCCTGGTCTGCTTCGTCAAAAAGCCGCAGTCCAGCTCCTCGGAGAGCACCTTGTCCTCGATCTCGTCATAGCGGCCCGAGAACACCTCCACCTCTATATTCGGGTACAGCTCGCCGAACCGCAGCAGCATTTCGGGCGCCCAATGTATAGCGACGGAGGAGAACATCCCCACGCGCACCCTGCCGGAACGGAGGCCGTTTATGGCGTCGATCGCCTCGGCAAGCTGCTCCCCGGCGCGTATCGCGCCCCTTACGGGCTCAAGCAGGCGCTCTCCCTCGCGGGTCAGGCGCGAGCCGGTCTTGCCGCGCAGTATCAGCGGGAACCCGCATTCGGACTCGAGATCGGCTATTATGTGGCTTATGCCCGACTGGGTGTAGCCGAGCCTTTCCGCCGCCGCGGTGAGCGAGCCCGCCTCGGAAACGGCGAGCAGTACGGAGTATTTTGCTATATTGGTAACAGGGCGCATCACGGTTTCCTCCAAACATGAGAACTTCTCATGTTTATTATAACAAACATTCGCTTTCTTTTCAACGGTCAAAGGAGTATCATCTGCATGGAAATCGGCGGAAGCTGTATTTTTTTGCCGCCATTTTCAAAAACGGATCGGGGGGTAACTCATCGTGCCTCATAATAAAATGAAGATATACAGGCGTAAAAAGATACTGCCGTGGTGGGTATCGGCGCTTATTTGCGTTGCGGTAGTCGGCGGTGCGTTTACGCTTTTTGCCGTCCCGATGGGGCTTTCAAACATGTTCAGCACGCTCATGAACACGGCGTTCGAGCTTCTTCTCAACACCTGCTTCTATATAATGGCGATAGCTGTGCTCATGGGGGCGCTCTCCGCCATATTCACGGAGTTCGGCGTCGTGCGCCTTTTGAATAAGGTGCTTTCCCCGCTGATGAAGCCCATTTACGATCTGCCCGGCGCGGCTTCGCTCGGCATCGTCACCACCTATCTTTCCGACAACCCGGCGATACTCTCCCTTGCGGACGATAAGGGCTTCCGTTCCTTCTTCAAAAGGTATCAGTTCCCCGCGCTCTGCAATATCGGCACTTCGTTCGGCATGGGCCTCATCGTCACCACCTATATGCTCGGGCAGGAGGGCGTTGCAAAGACGAGCCTTATGCCCGCGGTGCTCGTGGGCAATTTTGCGGCCATCATCGGTTCCGTGGTATCAACGAGGATAATGCTCTCCTTTACAAAAAAGATATTCGGCAAGGAGACGGATTCGGTCGACGAATCCGAAAAGACGGAGCATAAGCCGCACAGCGAATCGGAGAACACGCTCAGCATGAGGATAATGAGCGCCCTCCTCGACGGCGGCAAATCCGGCGTCACGCTCGGCCTCGGGATAATCCCCGGCGTAGTCATAATCTGCACGCTCGTAATGATGCTTACAAACGGTATGCCCGATGGCGGCTATACCGGCGCCGCGTTCGAGGGAATCGGGCTGCTCCCGAAGATAGCGGGCAAGGTCAATTTCCTGCTCCAGCCGCTCTTCGGCTTCGCTTCGCCCAGCGGCATTTCCGTGCCCATAACCGCGCTCGGCGCGGCGGGCGCCGCGATGGGCCTCGTGCCGAACCTCCTTCAGGAGGGCATGGCCAGCGCGCACGACGTTGCGGTTTTCACCGCCATGTGCATGTGCTGGAGCGGCTACCTCTCCACCCACGTTTCAATGATGGACAGCCTCGGCTGCAAATACCTCACCGGCAAGGCGATATTCTCCCACACCATAGGCGGTCTCGCAGCAGGCGTCGCCGCGAACTGGATCTATAAGCTCGCAGCGCTGATATTCGCGCTGGGCTGATAACGATATGGCTCTCACAAGCGCTGAACAGCATAGAAGGATGACGGGCGCCGGCATACCGGCGCTCGTGACTTCGCTTGCCATCCCGACGACTTTCAGCCAGCTCATAACCGTCGTCTACAATACCGCGGATACCTATTTCGTCTCCCGCATCGACACAAGCGCTTCGGCCGCGGTCGGTGTGGCTTTTGCTTTACAGGCGCTGATTCAGGCGGTCGGCTTCGGAATGGCCATGGGCTGCTCCAGCCTCGTTTCGAGAAGGCTCGGCGAAAAGAAGGACGGGGAAGCGGAGATGTACGCCAACAGCGCCGTGCTCGGCGCGATAGCGCTCGGCTTTCTGCTGCTTATAGGGGGGCTCTCCTGCCTTAAGCCGCTCATGCGCCTGCTCGGCGCGACGGAAACGATACTGCCCTACGCCGCCGATTACGCCAGGATAATACTCATCGGCGCGCCGATAATGTGCACCTCGTTCGTGCTCAACAACATACTTAAAGCCGAGGGCGAGGCCAACCTTGCGATGATCGGCCTCTGCGCGGGCGGCATAGTCAATATCGGGCTCGATCCGCTTCTGATATTCAAATTTGGCATGGGCATCTCCGGCGCGGCGCTTGCGACCGTCATAAGCCAGAGCGTCAGCCTCATAGTACTGCTCGTGATATTCCGCTCGGGCAGGAGCATAGTAAAGCTGCGCCCCTCGGCGATATCGAAAAGCGCCCTCACCTACTGGCAGCTTTTGAAGATAGGCTTCCCGACCATCTGCCGCCAGGGCATGGCGAGCGTCGCCTCCGCGCTCTTAAACCACGGCGCGGCGTTCTACGGCGGCGAATACGCGGACGCCGCGGTGGCGGCGGTAACCATATCGAATAAGATCTACATGCTCGTCAGATCCATGATGATAGGCATAGGCCAGGGCTTCCAGCCCGTCGCGGGGTATAATTACGGCGCAAAGAGATACAGCCGCGTTAAAAAGGCCTTCTGGTTCGCCGTCGCGGTGGGCACGGCGATAAGCTTGATCGCCGCGGCGCTCATCGGCTTTGATACCGCCGCCGTCATGCGCTGGTTCCGCGACGACGAAAAGGTGATAGAGATAGGCTCGCTCGCGCTCAAATTCGCCTGCGCGGTGATGCCCTTCATGGCGTATTCCACCTTCGTCAATCAGCTCTATCAATGCCTGGGGTTCAGCCTGACGGCCGCCATTCTCGCCTCCTGCCGCCAGGGGATATTCTTCATTCCGATAATACTCCTTCTGCCGAGGGCGATCGGCCTTATGGGCGTGCAGATGGCGCAGCCCGCCTCCGACCTTATGACATTCCTCGTTTCCGTGCCTTTCAGGATAGTGTTCTTCAAACGGGTGCTCGGAAGGGAGGACGAACTGCCGGCGGAAGAAAACTGAAACGCGGGAAGGGTTTTATTACAGGCCCTTCCTTTTTTATTTGGCTTTGCGGCGCGGGACTTGCGGCTTGATATCCCTGTTTCAAAGAGGCTTATTGACACTCCCTGCGGTTTATTGTAGAATAAAGAAAATATATCATTGAAAGGATCGTTCCCATGCGCGACATAAACGAAACCTCGGTCAACGACCGGTACCGCGTCCCGAAGCCCAAAAGCGTTAAGGAAGTGCCGAAGTATCTGAAGGAGCTGCTCGGCAGCTTCTTCTCAAGGCTGTTCTACATTTTCAAGCTCGTCTGGGAGACCAAAAGATCCCTGCTGTTTTTGATGGTGTTCATGGCGGTGTTCAACGGCGTGATGCCCGTTATCGGGTCGCTCATCGGCGCAAGGATCATGAATAAGCTGGCGGAAGCGTACTCCGGCGCGCAGATGGTATTCGGCGTTATCATGGTGCTGCTGGTGCTGCAGTTCGCCTACACCTTCATCAATCAGGCGGTGACGAGGCTGTATTCGACCGTTACCTCCATATCGGGCGAGCAGGTCACGAACCACGTCAAGATGAAGATAATGGAAAAGGCGAGGGAAGTGGATATGGTGAGCTACGATTCGCCGGATTTCTACTCCCGCATGGAGAACGCCAACCGCGAGGCGGGCATGCGTCCCATAATGATAATGAGCAGCACCTTCTCGGTATTGAGCACTATCATCAGCGTCGTCAGCTACATCGTCGTGCTTTTCGCCGTGAGCTGGTGGAGCCCGTGGCTCATAATACTCGTTTCGATACCCACGACGATAGTCAATTTCGTCTTCAAAAAGAAGAACGTGAACTATATGTTCTTCCGCTCCAAGAACCGCCGCCAGATGGATTACTACGCCTCCACGGTGATAAACAAGGATCTCGTTAAGGAGATAAGGATGTTCAACCTGGGCGAGACCTTTACCAATAAATATAAGGAAGCGTTCGACGATTACTATAAGGGGCTGAGGAAGCTGCGCGTGCAGGAAACGCTCTGGGGGCTTGCCGCCGCCGTGGTCACGAGCGCGGTCTACTGCCTGCTTTACATATTCATAGCGCGCGGGGTTTACAGCCAGCGGTTCGGAGTCGGCGATTACGCGCTCTATACGGGCGCAATAACCGCGATAGGCGCGGGCGTTTCAAGCTTTATCGCGAGCACGGCCAACATTTATGAGGGCACGCTCTTCATCGAAAACCTCATCACCTTCCTCAACGAGAAGCCCACGATAGTCCCGTCCCTGCCCGAACCGAGGAAGCTCACGCGGGGCGTCGCCCACAAGATAGAGTTCAAAAACGTGTATTTCCGCTATCAGGGGCTCGACCGCGACGTATTGAAGGATATCAACCTCACGATAGAGGGCGGCGAAACGGTCGTCATAGTCGGTCTCAACGGCGCAGGCAAGACCACCCTCGTAAAGCTTTTGACAAGGCTGTACGATCCCTCCTCCGGCACGGTGCTGCTGGATGGGCATGATATCAGGGAGTATGACGTTGAAGAGCTGTACGATATGTTCGGCATAATATTCCAGGATTTCGGCAAATACGCGGTCTCCGCAAGGGAGAACATCGTATTCGGCGATATAGAGCGCAAAGCCGGCGAAGCGGAAATGAAGGATGCGGCGAAGCGCAGCGGCGCGGACGTGTTCATCGAAAAGCTGAAAAACGGCTACGATACGCCCCTCATGCGCTATTTCGAGGCGGACGGCGCGGAGCTCTCCATCGGTCAATGGCAGAAGCTCTCGATAGCGAGGGCGTTCTACTCCGATTCCGACGTGCTTATCCTCGACGAGCCCACGGCCTCGCTCGATCCCATGGCGGAGCAGGATATCTTCAACCGGTTCAACGAGCTGAGGCATAACAAGACGAGCATATTCATCTCCCACCGCCTCTCCTCCGCCACGATAGCGGATAAGATACTCGTTATGGAGGACGGCAGGATAGTTGAGTGCGGCAGCCACCGCGAGCTGATGGAGAAGAAGGGCAAGTATTACACGCTCTTCTCCACCCAGGCGGCAAGGTATCAGGAGGAACTGACGGCCGAAAGCTGACGGAAGTCCGGCGGGAGCTCGATAACGGCGCCTTCACTTGGGGAACTGAGTATCGCCGCTTTACGGACTGTTATCAAATAAAACCAAGGCGAAGGGCATTATGCCCTTCGCCTTGGTTTTATTATGCGATCCCCGAATACAGCCTCATAAAAAAATCATAGCTGCGTTTTTGCGGCGGGCGAAAAACCCGAAAACAGCCTAATAATATAGAATATTTAATTGTTTTTTGCGCTTTTTTTATCCCGAAACGGGCCGGAAAACGGCGAAAATCTGAAAACTATACGACAAACTTTTCCGCACCGAGCGTGAATGATTCGTCAAAATCGGCGTTTTTCGGAGTATCGCCGGATAAAAAACGGAATGATCGTTCTAAAAAACGGTCGAATTATGAACATTCTGTTATCGTTTGGTCCAAAAACGGGTCGAAGTATTGCATTTACAAAACAACTATGCTAAAATACAATTTGGTATTGTTTGCTCCAAGGGGTCAATATGCCGATTGGAACCAGTCGTAATACCATGGAGGGAAAGCATTGAAATATCCTGCGGTAATAATAATATTCGCTGTCAGCGCCATCGTGCTGATCGTTCTCGGGATACTCGAGAAGAGGAAGCATGATAAGCAGGTAGTGAAGATACCGATGCGTATCAACGTAAACGGCATTCGCGGCAAATCCACCATCACGAGGATGATAACCGCCATGCTCAAATACCACGGAGTAAAGGTCGTGGGCAAGACGACGGGCAGCGCAGCGAGGATGCTGTACTGGAACGCCGACGAGGAGCCCATTGACCGCAAGCCCGAGGGCGCCAACATAAAGGAGCAGATCGGCGTTATCAACCGCGCGGCCAAGATGGGCGCGGAGGCGCTCGTCTGCGAGTGCATGGCGGTCAACCCCAAGCTCCAGAAGGTCTATCAGGAGCAGATGATAAAGGCGCAGATAGGCGTTATCGTCAACGTTCTGCCCGATCATCTCGATGAGATGGGCCCCACGCTGGACGAGCTTGCGCTGGCGTTCTCCGTCACCATCCCCTATGACGGCATACTTGTTCTCGGCTCCAGCGATTATACGGAGTATTTCTCCAAGATCGCCAAGGAGAGGCGCACCAAGGTGTTCGTCGCCGACGAATCCAAGATACCCGAAGGCTATCTGGACAAGTTCAATTACGCGGTATTCCCCAATAACGTCGCCGTTCCTCTCGCGCTGGCGGAGGCGCTCGGCATAGACAGGGAAGAGGCCCTTGAAGGCATACTCACCGCTCCGCCCGATCCCGGCATCGCCACCATCAATCCCATCGGGGACAGGGCCAACAACGATTTCTTCGTAAACGGCTTTGCCGCGAACGACCCCGTTTCCACCCTTGAGATATGGGATCACGTCAAGCGCAAGGGCTGCTCCGATGAGAACGTGATAGTGCTTGCGAACTGCCGCGGCGACCGCGGCGACCGCACCCGTCAGATGGCGGTGGACGTTATTCCCAACCTTCCCTGCAAAACGGTCATCGCCGTTGGCAAGAACACCAAGCCCATTACCGACGCTTACCGCAAGGGCATGTTCAAGGCGGAATACCTCAATCTCGATTCCGCAAGGCCCGCAAAGGTCATTTCGGAGATCAAGAAGCGCCTCGGCAACGCCGTGATCTACGGCATCGGCAATATACACGGCATCGGCGAAGAGCTGATAGAGGGCATCATGAACATCGGCAAAAACGAAAAGGAGGATGGCGGCAACGCCTGATCGATATGGAACTGTCATACGTCTATACAACTATTATATTGGGCATCGTCGTCAGCCTCATATTTACCGAGCTGACGGGAATTTCCGCGGGAGGCATAGTCGTTCCCGCATACCTGGCGCTCACCGTCAACGAGCCGACGATACTTTTGAGCACCCTTGCGATCGGCCTCATCGCCTACGTCGCCGTCGAGTTCGGGCTTTCCCGGTTCATGATCCTCTACGGCAAGCGCAAGTTCGCCGCTTTCGTGTTCATCGCGCTCATACTCCGCATAATCCTCAACCTCGCGCTTAACGGAGTGTTCGACGCTCTCGACGCGCTGACCAGCGTAGGCGTCATCACCGCGGCGCTCATCGCAAGCACCATCGCCAAGCAGGGCGTGCTTTACACCATTCTCGGCACCGGAGTCGTTACCGCTATCGTCTACGCCGGAGTCGAGCTCATCGCCATGATCTGAGGAGATTAAGATGGAGAGCAATGTAAAACTCAGCTTAAAGCAGCGCGTGCAGCGCAGCATCAGAAGGCGCAGGCAGATCTCGCCCTTCTGGTACCTCGGCGCTGCGGCCGTGCTCATCGGGCTGTGCGTACTGCTCCGCTATGCGGAGTTCAAGAAGACCCTGCCCGAGTATCACGGGCTTGCGGAAACAGGCAAGACCACGATCACCTTCACGGGGAACATCAGCTGCGTCGGCGACGGCAAGACAATCGACGCGGAAGGCTACAAGGAGTATTTTGAGGGCGTGACCGGCATATTCAGCAACTCCGATTACGTCAGCGTGGCGCTGAACGACCCGATCATCACGGACGACGTTGAAGTCTATGAGAGCGGCATGTCCAAGAAATTCGCCGCAAGGTATTTCAACGTGACCATGGCCGACGCCATGAAGGAGATCGGCGTAAGGGACGTATCCATCTGCAACGAGGATATCTTCCGCTATCTCTCCAAGGGCGCGAGGGAAACCTCCCAGACCCTGGAAACGAAGGGCATGAACGTTGCCGGTATCGGCAGGTTCCACCCCCACTTCTTCGCAGGCGGTATCGAAGTCATCCATATCGGCATGGAGGCTTCGTTCGACAGGCAGCGCGATTACATCGGCAAGGATTACGACCTGCGCACCTATAACCCCATCGACGAGGACTACAAATACGATATCGCGGCCCTCCGCAAGGTCAGCCCCGATGCGTTCATCGTCGTTTCGGTAAGCTGGGCGGAGCATTATCTGCTCAAGCCCTCCAAGGAAATGAAGGATCTCTGCCGCAGCCTTATCGACAGCGGCGCCGATCTCGTAGTCGGCACGGGCGTCCAGATGGTGCTCACCGCCGAAAAATACAACGACGGCTACATCTTCTACGGTCTCGGCAACCTCGTTGCGAACGAGGCCTACACGATGACTCAGCGCGGCGTTGTGCTCAACTGCGTATTCGATGAAAACGGCGACGTGACTTATGAACTCGTCCCGCTTTCCGTAAAGGACGGCAGACCGGTCATAACTCAGTCCGCCATCATACTTCGCACGCTCGTTTCCGATATCGGCAAGGGGGCCGATTATCACATCGAAAACGGCAAGCTCATACTTAAATAAGGTTGGTTAATCAGATGGAAAAGAAAAAGAACGGTAAGAACAAGGGCCTGATCGCTTTCGTTTGCATAGCCCTTGCCCTGGTGATTGGCTATGCGGGAGTGACCTATCTCCCCAAGCTCTTTCATAAGGATGAAGGCGAAGAACAGCAGCAGGCCGCGATCACTCCGATCCCCACGGATCCTTCGGTGACGGCGGATCCTTCCGCTTCGCCCGGAGTTGTGCCCACGGCCACTCCCGATCCCGGAACGACTGTCGCCATAGTCGGCAAAAACGTAGTCAGCTGTTCCAATCCCTATGCTGCCGCCATCGGCATGAAAGTGCTCGAAAACGGCGGCAACGCGGTCGACGCAGCCATCGCCGTGGCTTTCGCTCTCGGCGTGCTGGAGCCCTACGCTTCCGGCATCGGCGGAGGCGGCTGCATGCTCGTCTACGATCCCACTACGGATTCCAGCACCTTCTTCGATTACCGTGACGCCGCGGGCGCAGACCTCAGCGGTATCTACGGCAAGACCGGCGTTCCCGGCTTCGTGCTCGGCATGGAGACTGCTCACAAAAAATTCGGCTCCATGAACTGGGGCGATCTGCTTACCCCCGCTATCGATTACGCAAAGAACGGCTTCCCCATTTCGGCGAGCTTCGCAAGGCATCTCTATTCCTCGCGCTCCAAGCTCACCAGCACCCAGACCCCCCAGTACTATAAGGGCGCGTCGCTCCTCCAGGAGGGCGACATGGTCTATCAGACCGAGCTTGCGGATACCTATACCAAGATCCAGCTTTACGGCAGCGGCGTTTTCTATCACGGAGCCATCGGTCAGGATATCATCAGCGCGCTCAATTACAAGCTCAACAACGACGATTTCAACAACTACACCGTATGGGATAACGAGGAGCCCGTCGTAGGCTATTACAAGGGCTACAAGGTCGTTTCCGCTCCCGCTCCCTTTGCGGGCGTAACGCTCATACAGATGCTCGCCCTTGCCGAAAAGGCCGATCTCAAGCCTTATGACGAGGATCTCGTGCGCTACGCGAAGGTCATGGCCTCCATCTCCTCCGTAACGCTCAAGGATCGCCTGAAGAACGTCTGCGATCCCAGGTACCATGAAGTGCCCACCGATCTCGTTTCCGAGGCCCATATCAACGAGCTTTACAATAAGGTGCTCAACGACGTTCCCGAATACGTCGATCCCGATGAAGAGCATGAGAGCACCACCCATATCGCCGTTATCGATTCCAACGGCATGATGGTCTCCTCCACCAACACCCTTTCCGATTTCTTCGGAATGGGCACCTACGTTGACGGCTTCTTCCTCAACAATACCATGGTCACCTCCTCCAGCGATCCCGGCGCCAGGAACTACTGCGTCAGGGGCCAGCGCCCCCGCTCCTTCGCGATGCCAACCTTCATATTCGGCGAGGATGGCTTCAAGATGGCTCTCGGTTCCTCCGGCGGCGACAGGATCCCCCAGGTGGTAATGCCCATCATCCTTCGCTACTTCAACGGCGAGACCCTGCAGGAAGCCTGCGATAGGCCGAGGCTCGTGCTGAACGGCTATATGTACTACATCGAGGACGAGGGAATGATCGATCCGAGCGGCCAGCTCCCGGCCAACGGCTACGGCAAGCTTACGTTCTCCACACGCGAATACTTCGGAGCGTTCAACGCGGTCGGCGTAATGCCGGACGGCACGTCGTTCGGCGCGGCCGATAACCGAAGAAACGGCAGTATTGAAACGGGCGAGTGATCTCGCCTGCAGGCCCCGGGCAAAAGCCCGGGGCTTTTTCATTTTAACTAATAACTAACAGATAATAACTAATAACTGATAGGTAAGGGGTTTTGGTTGAGGAGGTTTTCCTCAAAAAAAGGAAAACCGAAGCCCGCG